>ERZ1292644.18-Hain-H14-01um-R2-18-length-90970-cov-7_pt1 | contig 90970 bp, 99 predicted proteins | sample MGYA00564402_ERZ1292644 | MGnify/ENA primary metagenome ERZ1292644 (study PRJEB36523, sample SAMEA6512644) | groundwater metagenome | collected 2019-01-09 | study: AquaDiva: Metagenomics assemblies of 32 groundwater samples
GAAGCGCGAAAGGCTCCGCTTGGGCCCGGCATGACGTCAATTGTGGTGCGTCACACTTGGCCGCCAAGGCGAGCCGCGCGGCGCGGGCGAGGGGAGGGGGGCCGCGCCGGCCGATCCACGACAGGAAATCCTGCCGTTCGGCCGCGTACCACGAGCGGGTCAGTTCGGCCGCTTCAAGCCCCGGATTGTGCTCGGGGCCTTGGTTTTCCTGAGGAAAGTCGCGGACATGGACGCGCCACAGCCGCCTGAGCGAGGCCCGCGCCAGACCGTCCGCGACCTCGGCGGACAGGAACGGCAGCGCGCCCTCGAGGCGCGCGAGGGCCAGTTGCCACGGGGGAGGGGCGTGTTCCATCGGTCCCAGAATATACCATAACGGCAAAAAGTATACTCGGCTTGTACGGTCCGTTCACTGTCCGATAAATGCCCTTCACGGACAGTAGAAATGGGCTATGGGAGAGGCAGTTCGGCACGGGAAAGGGGCGAAAAAAGGTGGACGAAGGCGAAGCTAGCGCGGGTAACGCTGCCCGGGGCGCCCTGACCGCCGTCACTGGGGCATTGCCTGACACGCTGGCCGAACCCGGCGGGCGGCTCAGCGAAGAGATTGCCGCGGCGCGGGTCTATCGCACCCAGGCCAAGGCGGCCAACACCCTGCGTGCCTACATCAGCGATTGGAATCAGTTCGAAGGCTGGTGCGACGAACGCGGCCTGGAACCGCTGCCCGCCCGTCCCGAGGCTGTCGCGACCTATTTGGCCGCGCTGGCGTTGGCGGGTAAAGCCGACACCACCATTGGCCGGCATTTGGCGGCGATCGGGTGGAAGCATCGTCAGGATGGTGAGGTGCCCCCAAGCGTCCGCGATACGCATAACGTGATCGCTGATACGCTCGCCGGGATCCGCCGCGAGGCGCGGACGCGACCGAGCGCTCGCAAGGCGGCGATCACCGCGCGCGAATTGGCGGCGATGATCGCGGCAGCCGAGGGCGAGGGCACCCGCTCGCTCCGCGACCGGGCGATCCTGGCGCTGGGTCTGGCCGCCGCGCTCCGCCGCTCGGAACTGGTCGGGCTCGAGTTGCGGGATGTCGAACTGGTCGACCAGGGCCTGAAGTTAACGCTGCGGCATTCCAAGACCGATCAGGAGGGGGAGGGGCAGGTGATCGCGGTGCCTGCGGGCAAGGTGCTCAAGCCCGTCGAGCGGCTCAAGGCCTGGCTGGCGGTTCGCGGGCATGGTGCCGGGCCTCTGTTCTATCAGATCGATCCGCAGGGTCGGCTGACCGATGAGCCGATGTCCGACCGCTCGATTGTCCGATTGATCCAGAAATATGCCGGACGGGTGGGGCTCGACCCGGAGACGGTGGGAGGACATTCGCTCAGGGCAGGGTTCCTTACCGAGGCCTCCCGGAATGGCGCGACCATCGCCAAGATGCAGGAGGTATCGCGGCACAAGAAGGTCGAGGTGCTGCTCGGCTATGTCCGCTCGGCTGAGTTGTTTGAAGACCACGCAGGCTTGGTGTTCTTGTGATCGCAAACTGGCTTCCAGCTATAGGGCAGAGAAGAGAGCCCTAATACCAAGGGCTCGGTACTTCACTGCCTCAACCGATACCCGGAGAGCTTAGCGTTCGTTTACGACCAGAGATTACGATGCCCCCGTATTGCCGGCCGGATCTCGCGTAGTCTAAATTCCAAATCTGCTATTCATACAAAAGAAAAATTTTCATTTTACTTGCAAATTCAAGCCAGCGCACAGCAACTGCACCTCGTTCGCGCAAGCCGCTACACGTTGATGAAGAAACCCTGCCTCATCCCGAAACCGGCGCGCCAACTGGTTTTCCGGGACGATGCCCAATCCGACCTCATTGCTGACGAGTATGAGGGTCCCTTGCGCAACCGTGATGGTCTCAATGAGTGTGCGGACTGCCGCCGGGATATCGTGATCGCCGATCAGGAGATTGGTCACCCACAGCGTGAGGCAGTCCACCAGCAAGACCCGGTCTGGTGAGGCATGCAACTCGATCGCTTCCGCAAGCTTAAGGGGGGCCTCGACCGTTTCCCATTCCACGCCGCGATCCGCCTGGTGACGAGCGATACGGTCGCGCATTTCCTCGTCGAATGCTTGAGCCGTGGCGATGAAGACCGGCGAGAGGCCGGTAGCCTCGGCTCTGGCCTGTGCATAGCGGCTCTTGCCCGAGCGCGCTCCGCCGATCACGAACAGGCTATGCATCGGCTTTCCCCATTGCGAGTTTCAACAGACCATCCACATCGAGATGATGTTCAAGCTCAGCCGCGATCGCATCGAGCGCGTCATTTATCCTCGCATCATGGTCGATCCCGTCCGATTGCGCGCCCAGCATGCCAAGCAGAGCTGAACGCAGCGCCGTGCTGGCAAATGCGCCGTGGACGTAAGTGCCCATGACTTGCCTGTCTGCACTGGTTGCGCCGTCGGGCCGCCCTTCGCCGAGCAGCGCAAAGGGGTGACAGCAATCGGCACCGCTGGTCACGCCCATGTGCATTTCAAAGCCGGTGAAGGCCTGATCGAGCGCAGTGCCTGCAACCTGGCGCAGTGCCTTGCTTCCGGTCAGGACCGTTTCGACATCCAGCAGGCCCAGACCGGGGATGTCTTCAGGTGGCCCCTCGATCCCTTCCGGATCGGCGATGCGGCGGCCGAGCATCTGATAACCGCCGCAGATGCCCAGAACCTTTCCGCCGCGCCGATGGTGCGCAAGGATATCAATGTCCCAGCCCTGTTCGCGCATCGCCTTCATATCAGCGATCGTGGCTTTTGATCCGGGCAGGACGATCAGCGTACAGTCACCGGGGATGGGCTGGCCTGGCGGTACCATGACCAGTTCGACCGAGCTTTCCGCTTTGATCGGATCGAGATCGTCAAAATTGGCGATCCGGGGGATGATCGGGCAGGCGATTCTCAGGCGACCGGCGGTTTCGCGTGCGGTTCGTTCAAGCACGACCGCATCTTCGCTTGGCAAATGGGCAGTGGCGCGCAGCCAGGGCACCACGCCATAGCCTCGCCAACCTGAAAGCGCCTCGATCTGCCGATAACCATCGGCAAAGAGCGCCGGATCGCCGCGAAACTTGTTGATGAGAAAACCCCGGATCATCGCCGCGTCGTCCGGGTCCAATACCGTCCTCGTGCCAACGAGCGCGGCGATGACGCCGCCGCGATCGATATCGCCGACCAGCACGACTGGCAAACTGGCGGCACGGGCAAAGCCCATGTTGGCAATGTCGCCGGCCCGCAGGTTGATCTCGGCCGGCGAGCCGGCGCCCTCAACCACTACGACATCGCACTGCGTCTGCAGCCGGTGCCAGCTTTCCAGTACCTCGGGCAGCAGTTCGCCACGCTTGTGCCGGAAATTGCCACCGCCCAGCGTGCCGCGGACCTTGCCATGAACCACCAATTGCGATGTGTGGTCGGCCTGAGGCTTGAGCAAGACCGGGTTCATGTCGGTGTGCGGTTCGACCCGGCATGCTAGAGCCTGCAAAGCCTGGGCTCGGCCGATCTCGCCGCCATCGACTGTAACCGCAGCATTGTTCGACATGTTCTGAGGCTTGAACGGGCGAACGCTCAGCCCGCGATTGGCAAAGGCGCGGCACAGCCCGGCAACCAGCACCGATTTCCCGACATCGGAACCCGTGCCCTGCAACATCAGAGCGCCCATACGATATCCTTCCAGGTGAGAGCGGCCACGATGGCCCAGAGCAACAGGCAGGCGCGCACATAAATGCGCAAAGCGCGCCTGACGTCAGCAGCGCCGGCATCGCGCCGCCCGCTGCCGATCCAGTCCTTGGCATGGGTCACACCATCGTAGGACACTGGTCCCGCCAGCGCGAGATCAAGCGCGCCCGCCATGGCCGCCTCGGTCCAGCCCGCATTGGGTGAGGCGTGGCGACCGTGATCGCGCCACAGCGTGGCCCACCCTCCGCCGCCGGCAAGACATACCACGACGCCGCCAAGCCGAGCCGGCAGCAGGTTCATCACATCGTCCGTGCGCGCCGCAGCCCACCCAAAGGCGCGCCAGCGCGCTTCCTTATGGCCGATCAGGCTGTCTGCCGTATTGATCGCCTTGTAGGCCCAGAGGCCGGGCAGGCCGCCGATAACCAGCCAGAACAGCGGCGCGGCGATGCCGTCGCAAAAGCTTTCGGCCAGACTTTCGATTGCAGCTCGTGCCACGCCCGCGCGATCAAGGGTGTCGGTATCACGCCCGACGATCATGGAGACGGCATGGCGCGCACTTTCAAGATCATCCTGCTCCAGCGCGACTGCGATGGGCAGGACATGATCGTAGAGGCTGCGTTGGGCCATGGCGGGCCAAGCGATTACTGCGGCACCAAGCCACCAGCATGAGCCCAGCAGGTGCCGGGCGAGCGCGGTAAGGCCAAGTCCAGCCCCGATTGTCAGCACCAGCAGTATCAGCACGGTCATGATGCCGAGCGTCGTGCGTATGCCGTCTGAGTGAGCTGGCCGGTTCCATGCCGCTTCGCAGGCATTGATGATCCGGGCAAACAGGCCGACCGGATGTCCGACACGGCGATACAGCGCGTCAGGCCAGCCAATGGCAGCATCCAGCATCAGGGCCGCAAGCGCCAACGGCTCAGCCATGATCTTCGAGCACGGCACAGACACGCTCCATCGCCTCGTTGTTGGCGGGCAGGCCAAGGCGTAACCAATCCGGTTTTTCGGCGAAGGGCCGGCTGAGGATCGCAGCCCGGGCAAGACGTTCAAACAGGTGTGATGCGTCCGGCGTCGTTATCAGCCGGAAGAGTGGGCATGCGCCGCTTGCCAACAAACCGAACGAGGCCAAGCGCTGATCGAAGCTGCTAGCCTCGGCGATGAGGCGCTCCCGCATCGCGTCCTGCCAGGCGATATCCTGATAGGCGCGGGTGCCGATGGCGATCGCAGCCGCCGAGACCGGCCAGGCACCTAGCTGGGCGCGCAGACTCGCCAGGATCGGACGAGGGCCCAGCACAAAACCGAGCCGCAATCCGGCGAGGCCAAAGAATTTCCCGAAGGACCGAAAGATCAGGAGTCTGTGCCGATCATCAACTTGGTCGGCGAAACTGTGGTCGGGGTGGCAGTCGGCAAAGGCTTCGTCGATTACCAGCCACCCTTTCCGACCACGCCGCACCAGAAGATCGCTCAAGGTTTCCCGAGAAAGCAGGACGCCATCCGGGTTGTTGGGGTTGGCAAGGATCAGGCTTGATCCATCGGCCAGCGCCAAATTGCCAATCGTCACGGGATGGCTGGAGGCCGCCATCTCGCCGTGGGTGCGATAGGATGGAACGGCGTGGCATACGTCATCGCCCAGCACCCTGCCAGCGAGGCGAAGGCCAACTTCGGTGCCTGGCACCGCGCAGACATGATCGGCCTTGCACCCGAAGCTGGCGGCGGCTGCTTGCTCCAGCGCGCGCAGGGCCATTTCGTCGGGGAGAGCACGCCAATCGATCTCCACCGCCCCTGCACCGGGCCAGATATGCGGATTGATCCCGGTGGAAAGATCGATCCAGCCGCGCGCATCGTCGCCGAAATGCGCGCGGGCCGCAGAAAGGCCGCCGCCGTGCCATGTCCAGCGATCGCGGGTCATGCGACCGCCATCACGACAAGCGCCAGCAGCAGCGCCGCCTCGATCAGTTCAATTCCGGCGCCGTGGCCATCGCCCGAAATGCCGCCAACGGCGCGCTTGATCCACAGGCCCCATAGTGCCGCTGCGGGAACCGCAATGAGCAATGCGGGAAACGCCACCGCGGTGGCGAGAAGCACCGCGGCCCATAGTGCCAGATCGATCGACCTGATCGCGCCCCGAAAGCGCGCACCAAGGCCATCGTGCAATGGCGGTAGCAACAAGGTCCATGCCAGCGGTGCGATGCGCGCGGCGACCGGCACCCAGATCAGCGCCGGCAACTGGCAGTGCTCGATCATGGCATGCAGCAGCACGAGCTTGGTCAGCAGTTGCACGGTGATAGCCGTTACGCCGAAGCTGCCGACATGCGGATCTGCCAGGACGGCCAGGAGCCGCTCGCGGTCCTTGTGGGCCGCGCCGCTGGCATCGGCCATATCTCCCAGACCGTCGAGGTGAAGGGCTCCGGTGACGAGAACCCAGGCGATCAAAGCGGAAAGGGCTCCGGTCCAGGGATCGGTCCTTGCTCCAACCCAGGCGGCCCCGGCCACGATAAGGCCAATCACCAGGCCAGCAGCTGGAAACCAGCGCATGGACTGGGCGAATTCCTCGGCAGAAACCGTGAGCCGGGGCGTCGGCAAACGGGTGAGGAACTGGAGCGCGATGAGGAAGCCTTTCATGCGATCGGGCGCTTCATGTCCAAAGGCCCGCGATCTGGGCTGAGCGCGGCGTTCCCGGCCAGACACGCAGGCTGACCAGCGCGGCATAGGGAAGGTCGAACGCCCAGACCTGCCGCTGTCCGAAGCCGAACAGGCTGGCCAACGCAGCCCGGATTGCTCCGCCATGAGTTACGACCAGCGTGTCTTGCGGCGGGATTGCGGCCAAGGCCGCTTCCACGCGCGAAACCAAAGCAGACCAGCGCTCGCCACCGGGTGGCGGATTTGCGTCGGGGTCGTCCCAGAAAGCGCTGATCGCGGCGCTGTCGACTTTAGCGGGTGCCAGACCGTCCCAGTCGCCAAAGTCCAGTTCGCGCCACCGTGCGTCGAGGATCGGGTGTAGGCCTCTCGAGTTGGCAATGACTGTGGCCGCTACTGCCGAGCGCTGGAGATCGGAACATACAATCGTCCGGAACGACAGTTCCTCGACCTGTGCCACGCATGATGCGACGCCCTCAGGCGTCGAAAGGGTATCGGTCCTTCCGAGAAGCAGACCGGGCTCTATGGGTGCGCCATGCCGCATGAGGTGCAGGAAAAATGCGCTCATACGCCAGCAGCCACGCCAGCTTCGGCAAATGTCGCCATCTGGTTGTGTGCGGCGAGAGCCGAACTCACGATCTGGGCCGCGACCGCAGCGCCGCTCCCTTCGCCCAGGCGCATGCCCAGAGTGAGTAGCGGTGCGAGACCGAACCGCTCGAGCAACCGTTTGTGACCAGGTTCGGCCGAACAATGCCCCGCCAGGCAATGATCGAGGATTTCAGGTGTGGCGGCAAAGATCGGCGCGATGGCAGCGCAGCAGATGAAGCCATCTAGGAGCACCGGCACCCGAAGCTGCCTTGCGCGGACAACTGCTCCTGCCATGGCGGCTATTTCCCTCCCGCCCAGACGCCGCAGGGTTTCGAAAGGCGTTGCCGGTGCAACCTGATGGAAGGTGAGCGCCGCTTCGATTACACCGATCTTACGCGCGACGCCCGCCGGATCGAGTCCGGTTCCCGGGCCGACCCATTCGGCAACATTGCCTCCCAGCGCTTTTGCGCAGAGGGCGGCAGCGGACGTGGTGTTGCCGATGCCCATCTCGCCGGGGACAAGGAGATCAAGGCCTGCTTCGACCATGTCGGCCCCGGACGACAGCGCGGAGAGGCATTCGGTTTCGGTCATGGCCGGGGCTGAGGTGAAATCGGCGGTTGGCCGGTCAAGCTCTAGCGCCAGCACCTGAAGATCGAGCCCGGCAGCGGCACACAGCGCGTTGATGGCAGCGCCACCGGCTACAAAATTGGCCACCATCTGGTGGGTGACTTCGGGAGGAAAGGCGCTAACGCCCCGTGCCGTAACGCCATGATTTCCAGCAAACACGACTGCACGCCCCCGTTCCAGCTTGGGTCTTTCGTGCCCTTGCCAACCGGCCATGAAGATCGCGACCTCTTCGAGCCGTCCCAGTGATCCAGGCGGCTTGGTCAGTTGCGACTGCCGGTCGCGCGCGCTGGCCATTGCTGTTTCATCTGGCGCAGGCATCTCGGCAATGGCAGCATCAAAGGCATCGACCGAAGCAAACGTGCTCATTGCGCGACAAAGCCCGGCGGCGGTGTGCGGGTGATGAAGTGGCCTTTGACGCCTTGCGGCCAGTCCTTGAACGGGACCCGGCCATGTTCGCTTTGCGCATAGTGGACGGCATAGTCGAGGATGGCAGCGGCGGCATCTTCTTCGGGGGTGAAGCGGCCCAGAACATACCCGACTTTGCCTGGCGCCCGAAGGTGGACCGTGCAGAATTCGCTGCAGGCGAACAAGCAGGGCATTTCCTGCACCGCGATACCGGAATAGCGTTCATCGCGTGCCTGCACGGCGCGCAGGGCCTCGACCATCCTCGCCCCACCACGCACGCCCGCGTCATCCTCCTGTGCAGTGCTGCTGTGCCGGCAGGTGTTGCATGCCACTACGGCAGGACCGTCCTCGACGGGGATCAACATAATTTCTTGCTCCATAGATTGGGGTTCATCGGTCGAACACTCGGTTGGTCACAGGTTCTCTGGCTTGCCAGCCCCGCCGCTCCAATTCGGGTGTTTGGGACTGGTCCTGGGGGTATCCGATGCACAGCAGTGCGATCAGCGACCAGTCGGCGGGTACGTCCAGCAAGGCGCGGATGACGCCGGGCTCGAGGATCGATACCCATCCGACGCCAATGCCGCGGAGCCTTGCCGCCAGCCAGAGTGTGTGGATCGCCAGCACGCATGAATAGCGCAGCATCTCCGGCATACTGACAATACCAAGTCCATGGCCTGCTTTGGGCTGTTCATCACAGAACACCACGATCAGTTCCGGGGCCTCGCGAAGGCCATGCAGCTTGAGCGAACGATACTGTTTCTCCCGGGCTTGGCCGGCATATTGCTGCGCCGCTTGTGCGTTCTGTACATCGACATGGTCGGCCAGCGCCTGACGAAGGGTGGATGAACGCACGCGCACGAACCGCCAGGGCTGCGCATTCCCGACCGAAGGTGCGAGGGAGGCACACTCCAGCAGCGCACACATCTCCTCTTCGGCGACAGCACGGGCTTCGAAGTGCCGCACATCGCGTCGCCAGCGCAGCAGCTGCGCAAATCGAGCCGCGAACTCGGCATCGAACTGGGGCGGCAGATCGCTCAGAACTCGATCCCTGCCTGTGCCTTCACGCCCGAGCGGAAAGGGTGCTTGATCATGGTCATCTCGGTGACGAGATCGGCCGCCTCGATCAGTGCATCGGGCGCATTGCGTCCGGTGACGATGACATGTTTCATCTCGGGTTTCGCGGCAAACGCCTCCAGAACCTCATCCAAGGGCAGGTAGTCATACCGAAGGACGATGTTGAGTTCGTCGGCTACCACCATCTGGTAAGCCGGATCGGCCATCATGCGGCAGACTTCATCCCAGGCAGTACGTGCCGAAGCGATATCGCGTGTCCGGTCTTGCGTATCCCAGGTGAAACCGTCACCCATCGGCTTGAACTCGACATTTTCCGGGAAAGCGTCGAACACCGTCTTTTCGCCTGTCGCCATCGCGCCCTTGACGAACTGGACGACCCCGACCTTCATGCCATGTCCGATAGCGCGCACGACCATACCGAGTGCAGCGCTCGTCTTGCCCTTGCCCGTGCCAGTGTGAACAATCAGCAGCCCCTGCTCGCGGGTCTTGGTGGCCATCATGGTGCTACGCGCAGCCTGAATCTTGCGCATTTTCTCGGCATGGCGCGCATCTGCGCTTGCAGCATCTTCTTCGCGGTCAGCAGGCATCGGCTCGTTCCTTTCGCATCAAGTAGACATCCATGATCCAGCCGTGGCGCGCGCGCAGTTCGGCGCGGCGCGCGGCAATCTGCGGCGCAGCTTCGGCAAGTGGCCCATGCACCAGTGCTTCATGCGACATGCCCAGATAGGCACCCCACCAGATCGTGATGCCAGCAGGATCGAGGACTTCGAAGGCGCAGCCGGAATCGAGCATGACGACGATCGTGTGCACTCCCAGCGGCCAGCCTTCCCGGCGCAACCTGCGACCGGTGGTGATCGTGACAGGTTCGGCCAAGGCGTTCAGCGGGATGGCGTGAGCAGCCGTAAGAGCTTGAATGCTGGTGATACCGGGTTCGACGCGAACAGTGAGGTCGACCCCAGCCGTCCTGAGCCGATCGGCAATACGCAATGTGCTGTCGTAAAGCGACGGATCGCCCCACACGAGCAGCGCCACCCGCCCACCATCAGGAAGGTGAACCGCTATCTGCTCTGCCCAAATCGCTGCAATTGCATCGTGCCAATCGTCGATGGCTTGCGTGTAGTCGCCATCCTGTCGGCGAACGGGCATGTCGAACTCGGCCATGCGGACTGGTGAAGCCAATGCGGCGTCACAGATGGAGTGGCGCAGGTCCAGGAGATCTGACTTGGCATCGCCTTTGCGGGGCAGCAGAATGAGATCGACCGCGTTGATTGTGCGTATTGCAGCACGCGTCAGGTGGTCGGGATTCCCGGTGCCTATGCCGATCAGATGGAGGTGGATCATGCCTCCTCCATCATGGGGCCGTAGATCACCAGTGCGGTTGCATCCGATCCGCCGTCGGCAAGTGACCGAGCAAGTCCGGCAATAGTGCTTCTGGTAAGTCTTTGGTCCGGTCGGCTAATGTTTTCTGCCAACAAGGCTGCAGTATTGTCCGCAAGTCCTGCCGCGACAAGCTGCGCAGCAAGCGCCGGAAATGTGCGCTTCGGCATGAAGACGACCGTTGTGGCACAAGGGTCAGCAAGCGCTGATAGATTGAGGTCTTCGGGCAAAGTGCCAGTCTTGCCATGTCCGGTTACGAACTGGACGCGTCTAGCATGCTCGCGTCGTGTCAGTGGTATCGCGGCAGCTGCCGCTGCGGCGGTCGCCGAGCTGACGCCAGGAATGATCTCGAACGCGATTCCCGCATGGCGAAGCGCCTCGATTTCTTCTTCGAGCCGGCCGAACAGGCCGGCATCTCCCGATTTGAGCCGGATGACATGTTTGCCGGCCAGGGCATGGTCCACCAGAAGACGGCTGACTTCGGCCTGACTTGGAGATGGCCGCCCGGCGCGCTTGCCTACCGCTACCAGTTCAGCGTCATCGCGCGCGCGGGCCAGGATCGGTCCCGCAGCCAGATCATCAAACAGCACCACCTGCGCTGTCTCAAGACGTGACACGGCTTTCAGGGTCAGGAGCTCGGGATCGCCAGGGCCCGCACCCACAAAGGATACGAACCCCTTCACGATGCGTTCGCGATCATGTGGAAGAAGGTTCCGGTCACGCGGCCGCGATACGAGCCTGTTTCGGCAACCGCGACGCCATCTGCATCGGTTACGCATGCCAGCGCTGCGTCTGTCTGCTCGAGGATCGTCGAGTAGTGGAACTCGTGGCCGCGCAGTCTTTTGCCCTTGGCCAGTCCGGCTATCGGTGCCAGCAGTTCGGCCTGGCGATAACCGAGATGCATACGGCGCTGCGCATAACTGGTAACAAGGCCCAGCAGGCCGGCCATGTGATGCCGCTCTCCCGACTTGTCCACCAAGGCCTCGCCCAGAACCATATAGCCGCCGCATTCGCCGTGGACCGGGCGGGTCTTGGCGTGATGGCGCAGGCCGGTCAGGAAGTTCGTCGCTGCAGCGATGGTCCCTGCGTGCAATTCAGGATAGCCGCCCGGCAGCCAGACAAGATCGGCATCGCGGGCAGGGGCCTCGTTTGCCAATGGCGAGAAGGTCATGATCTCCGCGCCAGCCCGCCGCCAACCTTCGAGCACATGGGGATAGACGAAGGAAAAGGCGGGATCGCGGGCGATGGCAATCCGCTGGGCAGGGGGAAGCGGCAGTTGGCCGGGGGCCGGAGGCGGGGCGCTGTTGCTGCTGGCGGCATGGCGGATGGCATTCAGATCGACATTTGCACGCAGAAATGCGGCATAGTCGGATATCGCCCGCTCGAGATCGGGATGCTCGACAGCCTGGACCAGACCGAGATGGCGTTCTGGCAGGGTGAGATCGCCGCGCCGGGGCAGGGCACCCAGCACAGGCATGCCTATTGCTTCCATCCCCCGGCGCACCAGCCGTTCATGGCGGGGGCTGGCCACCCGGTTCAGGATCACGCCGGCAAACGGCAGCGTGTCATCCAAATTCTTGAAACCGAGCGCCGTTGCAGCAGCGGATTGGGCTTGTCCGGACACGTCCAGCACCAGCACAACCGGCCAGCCCATTGTCCGTGCAATGTCGGCACTGGCGCCGTTGCCGAGGGCCCCCCGGCTCGCGACACCATCGAACAGGCCCATCGAGGCCTCGGCAAGCACGATGTCCGCGCCAACAGCCTCACCAGCGATCGCAGCGATCAGGCTGCCATTCATGGCCCAGGTATCGAGGTTGAACGACGCACGGCCGCAGGCGGCGCGGTGAAAGGCGGGATCGATATAGTCGGGACCGCTCTTGAAGGGCTGGATCACCGCGCCGTCTTCGACCAGCGCTCGCAGCAGGCCCAGCATGACCGTAGTCTTGCCCGTTCCCGATGCCGGAGCGGCGATCATCAGGCCTGAAACGCTCATTCCCCGTCTCCTGCAAAGCGCGAGCTGGCATCCTGTGGGCGGAAGCGCCGGTCGTAGCCGTGGGCGTAGAGGCTGCTTTGTGCGAAGTCCTCCGCCCCCAGCACCCGTCCGACAAGGATCAGCGCGGTTCGTTCCATGCTGCCGGCGATGGCTGTTTCGACGGTCTCGAGGGTGGCACGGACGATCCGCTGGTCGGGCCAGCTGGCGCGCCAGACGACCGCAACGGGGCAATCCGCGCCATAGGCGGGAGCAAGATCGGCCACGACCCGCGCGAGGTTGTGGATCGATAGATGGATAGCCAGAGTCGCGCCCGTCACAGCGAAATTGGCGAGGCTCTCGCTCTGCGGCATCGCGCTGGCCCGCCCTGGCGTGCGCGTGAGTACCAGCGACTGGCCGAGTTCGGGCAAGGTCAGCTCGGCTTCCAGAGCCGCCGCTGCCGCCGAGAAGGCGGGGACACCCGGCGTGACCGTAAACGGAATGTCCAGTGCGCGCAGGCGGCGCAATTGTTCGCCCATCGCCGACCAGACGGACAGGTCGCCCGAGTGAAGCCGGGCAACGTCATGTCCTGCGGCGTGGGCAGCCGCGATCTCGGCCATGATATCGTCAAGCGTCATGGGCGCGGTGTTGACGATGCGAGCACCGGGCGGACAGTGATCGAGCACTGCCACAGGGATCAGCGAACCGGCATAGAGGCAGACCGGGCTGGCGGCGATCAGGTCGCGCCCGCGCAGGGTCAGAAGATCGGGTGCGCCGGGGCCGGCGCCGATGAAGTGGACGGTCAAGGCTGTGTTCCTTCGGCAATGGCGCAGCTGGCCATGCGATCGGGCGAGATGTGGCGCGTGCCCAACAGGCGGGCGCCCGGACCAGCGGCGACCAGCGCGCAGGCTTCTGCGACACTGCCGGTCGCGCGTGCCTTCAAGCTGGCGGCAGAGCTGGTGGGCGTAGGCGTGGTGGTCAAGGACGCCGATGGGATGCCGGTCAGCGGCAGTCCCAGTGCCTCTGCAAGCGGTACCAACGCAGACGTCTTGTCGATGGCGGTCGCCAAATGGGTTATAGGGGGCAGCCCGTCCTGCGCCAGTTCCAGCGCCGCCCGCAGCGAAGCGAGGCCTGCGCCGCGCCGAAAGCCGAAGCCAGCCACGATCATAGCGTGACGCTCCACTGTACCACGGGATAGCGCCCCTTCCAGCCATGCCGCTGGCCAAGGGGCACGGCATCGGCCAGTTCGATGCGCAGCAGACTGCCGCCCTTTGCGCCATGCCAACGGGTAAGAGCGGCTTCCGATTCAAGGCTCACGGCGTTCGCCACCAGCCGCGTTCCATCAGGCAGCCGGGCCCAGAGGGCATCGAGCAGCGGGTCGGACAAGCCGCCACCGATGAACACAGCATGCGGATGGGGGCCTTCCGGCAGGCCTTCGGGCATCCGGGAATTGATCACATCCAACCGGTCTACACCCAGAGCCTTGGCGTTTGCGCGGGCGCGGCCGGCCCGTAGCGGATCGGCTTCGAACGCGGTCGCCCGGTTGGCGGGATGAGCCAGCAGCCATTCGATCGCGATTGACCCAGAACCCGTGCCGATATCCCAGAGCCATTCACCGGCACGCGGGGCGAGGGCCGAGAGGGTCAGGGCGCGCACTGGGGCCTTGGTGATCTGTCCGTCGTGATCGAACCACGCATCCGGTCTGCCGGATGTGACGGGCAGGACATTGCCTGAACCGGCGAACGCGATGCCCACGGCAACGGGATGGGCAATGTCTGCGAACGGCAGGGCTTGCGCGGTCGTCACGCGGAGGCGTTCACGGGGGCCGCCCAGCGCTTCCATCACATGAAGCGTCGATGGGCCGAAGCCCTTGCTGGTCAGATATTGCGCCGCCGTGGCAACGGCATCGCCATCGCGCAGCAGGACAATGGCGCGCTGGGCGGGTGCGATATGGGGGCACAAGCGGTCCAGCGGCGCTGCGTGCAGGCCGAGGCAGGCCGTTTCCTCGATCGGCCAGCCCAGCCGGGCGGCAGCAAGGCTGAAGGTCGATGGCGCGGGGTGCGCAACCCATTCCGCCGGACCGAGATGGCGCGCAAGGCTTGCGCCTGCGCCGAACCAGAACGGATCGCCCGATGACAGCATGACCACCCGCCGCCCGCGATGCGCCAGCAGTTCGGCTATGCCGTCGGCAAAGGGAACTGGCCATTTGAAGACCGCGCAGGTAAGCGCGGGAAGCAGCGCTAGATGGCGCGCCGATCCCATGACCAGTTCGGCCCTGGCCAGCGCGGCCCGGCCCGCTGAGCACAGGCCGTCCACGCCGTCTTCACCGATGCCGATGATCGTCAACCATGCGCGAGGGTCCATGTCAGCCATGCCGAATGTTCTCCTGCTTGGCGGAACAACCGAAGCGAGCGCACTGGCGCGCCTGCTTGCGGCAGCGCAGGTTGCGACGACACTCAGCTACGCGGGCAGGACCGACAACCCGCGGCCACAGCCGGTGCCGATCCGCGTCGGCGGCTTTGGTGGGGTGGCGGGGCTTGTGGCCTATCTCCAAGACCATCACATCACGCATCTGGTCGATGCGACGCATCCTTTTGCCGCGACTATGAGCGCACATGCCATAGAGGCCGCGCGGATTGCCGGGATTGCCCATATCGCCTTGACCAGACCCGCATGGGAGGCCGGGCCGGGCGATCGCTGGACATGCGTGAGAGACACTGCCGCTGCGGTGGCCAAACTTGCGGGCACGCCGCGCCGCATCCTGCTCGCGCTGGGCCGAATGCATGTGGAAGCCTTTGCCGCACAGCCGCAGCATCACTACCTGCTGCGCTTTGTTGACCCTCCGGCTGCGCCCCCAGGCCTGCCCTCTCACGACCTTGTGATCGATCGCGGGCCGTTTACGGCTGAAGGTGATCGGCTGCTGATGCAGGCTCACATGATCGACCTTGTTGTGTGCAAGAACGCCGGTGGCACGGGCGCCGAGGCAAAGCTTGTCGCTGCGCGCCAGCTCAAGCTTCCGGTCGTGATGATCGACCGCCCGGTGATCGGTGACCGGATCGAGGTCTGTCACGCAGAAGATGTGCTGGAATGGCTTGGTCATGAGCCCACTTCCGCAACGGACCGGGGCGTATAGAGGATAGGGCCTGCCGCACGTTCGATGATCCGCGTCCGGCTTGATCCCACGATCACCGTGGTGCGCATGTCGGCCATGTCGTCCTGCGCCTCGCCCAGCGGCACGATGCGCAGATCCTCCTGCGGCGTCGTGACGGCGCGGGCAAACAGCATCGGGCGATCAGCACCGCACACTGCTCTTAATACGGCCAGCGCCCGAGCGAAGCCTTCTGGGCGCGCCTTCGAGCGGGGGTTGTAAAGCGCCACGGCAAAGTCTGCCTCGACCGCCAGCCGCAGCCGCTTTTCGATCACGGCCCAGGGTTTCAGGTTGTCGGAAAGATTGATCGCGCAAAAATCGTGACCCAGCGGTGCCCCGGCCCGTGCACTGGCGGCCAGCATGGCGGTGATGCCCGGCAGCACCCTGATATCCAGCGTCCGCCAGCGAGGAGGACCTGCCTCAAGCGCTTCGAATACCGCCGAGGCCATCGCGAACACCCCCGGATCGCCTGACGATACGACAATGACCCGGCGGCCCTGCGCCGCAAGATCGAGCGCCAGAGCAGCGCGGTCGAGCTCCACCCGGTTGTCCGAGGGGTGAAGCGTCAGGCCTTCGCGTGCAGCTATCCGGGCGACATAGGGAATGTACCCGATCACGTCCGTAGCCCCGGCCAGCGCGGCGGTGACTTCGGGTGTGACGAGTGCCTCGTCTCCTGGTCCCAGACCGGCGATTGCGAGCCAACCCTTGTCCTTTCCCCCGGTCATGGTCGCCTCCCCTGACCATGGATCAGCAGGATCGAGAAATAGGGGGTCACCGCTTCAGCCTCGGCCAGCATCGTGACGCGCTGTCCGGGCATCGCTGCGTGTTCGACCAGCCATGCCGCATCCAGACGCCCGGCGGCTGCCACGGCGCGGCGCAGCTTGGGCAGGTTCCGACCGATCTTCATCACCACCAGCGCGTCAGTCTCGCGGATCCGGCGGGCAAGCTCGGCTTCCGGCAGCGTGGCCATGACCACGGTCATTACATCATCGCCCCAGGTGATCGGCAGGTCCGTCGCGGTCCAGGCGCCAGACATGCCCGTGATGCCAGGGACGACTTCCACCGGTATGCGGCCTGAAAGGCGGGCATGGAGGTGCATGAAGGAGCCGTAGAAGAACGGGTCGCCCTCACACAGCACGACGACGTCCTCACCCTGCTGCGAAATCGCTGCAAGCCGCTCCGAACAGTGCGTGTAGAACGCCGACAGGCAGGCATTGTAGCGAGGATCGGATACCGGGATTTCGGTGGTTACCGGATATTCCATCGGAAACTCGATCACGTCAGCGCGGAGCATCCCTTCCACGATGCGCCTTGCCTGGCCGGGCCGCCCAGCCTTGCGGAAATAGGCGACGTGGTGCGCCGTGCGTACAAGCCGGTCGGCGCGCACGCTCAGCAGGTCTGCCGCACCCGGACCAAGCCCGACACCGTGAATGGTGCCGATGTTCGTGCCGGCGTTCATTCTGCCGTACTCGCCAGCGCGTTGATGGCGGCCACGGTGATGGCACTGCCGCCAAGGCGGCCCTCGACGACGCAGCAGGGTGCAGGCGGAGCGGCCCAGAGGGCAGCCTTGGATTCAGCTGCTCCCACGAAGCCCACCGGACAGCCGATGATCGCCGCAGGGCGTGGGCAGGCGGGGTCTTCCAGCATGTTCAGCAGATGAAACAGCGCGGTTGGTGCATTGCCGATCGCCACGACCGCGCCCGCCAGAATGGGCCGCCACAGTTCCAGCGCGGCAGCGGATCGGGTGTTGCCGATCTTGCGTGCAAGGTCAGGCACCGCAGGATCGTGCAGCGTGCAGATAATTGCGTTGCTCCCGGGAAGCCGGGCGCGGGTGATCCCTTCAGACACCATCCGCGCATCGCACAATATTGGCGCGCCGCCGGCCAGCGCAGCGCGTGCCGCATCGGCAAATCCCGACGAGAACCGGATATGCGCTGCAAGTCCGACCATCCCGGCCGCATGGATCATCCGCACTGCCACCAGCTCTTCGCCTGGCGCGAAAGGGGAGAGATCGGCTTCGGCGCGGATCGTGGCAAACGACTGGCGATAGATCGCTGCCCCGTCGGTTTCATAGACATGGGGCATCAGACGGCTCCAAAATGCGCGAGGATTTCGTTGGCGCTCAGGGCGGATCGGCACGGAGGCGATCCGGCCTTGCCAGCAAGGGCCAGATCGAATCTGCCGTTGCGTCCGGTCAGCGTGACATCGGCCACCTGCGAACAGGCGCAGCCCTTGGCACAACCCGAAACGTGCAGCCGTCCCGAGACATATGGCGCGAGGCGGCGCGCAAGCGCGCGGGTTTCAACCGTCGCCTGCGCGCAGAATGGTGCGCCCGGACAGGCTTCCACATGCAACAGCGGATCAGGTTCAGCGCCGGTGAACGGGTGGGTCCCGGCAGCCGCCGCCCCCTCGATCAACAGCCGCCGCCACGGTGTTGTTCGCAGGCCAGAAGCAGATCCGGATTCGAGCAGGATGGCGAGCTCCGAAGCCTCTATCAGCCCGAACGCCAGCGCGATCGATGGATGATGTCCGGTGCCAAGCACATGGCCCGGTTCAGCCATTGCAGGCGCGATCGCACCTTTTGCCCATGCGGGAAGTTCCGCATCCCAACGGGCCATGCGCCCGGCTGAAGCGCCGCCGCTCGCGGCGAACCAGTGAGCGAGAGCGATCAGGGCGTCCGCTTCCGTGCCTGGAGACAGGCTTGATCCGGTGAGGCGACCATCGGCGCGAAGGATGAGGCTGCCGTCCGTGCCGCGTTCGACACGGAAATCGCCGGATGCGCCGGTCAGCACAGCGGCAGGGCCGGCATCGATGACGAACCCGACCTTGCCGGGAAGATCGGGCCATTCGCCTATCCGGGCCAGCAGGGCGTTGGCGATGCGGTGGGTGTCGTCGTTCTCCTGCCAGTCGGGCGCGACAAGGACGTTGCGCCGCGCTTCGAGTGCAGGCTCGGGTTGCACTAATTCCAGCGCAATCATCCTTTGGATCAGCAAGGGCCAGCGATCTTGGGCAACGCCGCGGATCTGCAGATTGGCGCGCCGCGTCAGGTCGATCAGCCCGCTGCCGCAGGTGGCGGCCGCATCGCAAAGGGCCAGCGCCTGCTCCCGCGTCAGCCGCCCGAGCCGGGGTTTGACCCGCACCAGTAGGCCGTCTTCGGACATCATCGGGTGCCATGCGTCCGGGCACCAGCCCTTGACGGCAAATCCGGTCATGGTGCCTCCCGCAGGCTGGCCAGGATGGAATTTCGCCGGGTGCGCCAAAGGCCTGCGGCATGAAGCGCCGCAAAGCGCGCCTCCATCGCCGCCAGTGCATCGGGATTTTCGCGTTCGAGAAAGGCGCGAACTTCGGACTGGCCGAGCGTTGCCTCGTGATAAAGGTCGATCAGCTGCGGCGGCACGCTGCCGGAAAGATGTGCGAAAGCACCAAGATGGTCCAGCGTCGCGGCCAGTTCCGCGCCCCCACGAAAGCCGTGGCGCATCATTCCTGCGATCCAGCCTGGATTGGCGGCTCGGGCACGGACCACGCGGGCAATTTCTTCGGTCAGCGTGCGGGCCGCCGGGTTGTTCGGGTCCCGATTGTCGAGATGATAGAGTGCGGCCTTGCCTCCGACAATCGCCTGGGCTGCGGCAAAGCCTGCCTCGTGCCCGGCATAGTCCGCGGCCAGCAAGAGGTCGGTTTCAGGCAAGTCTTGCAGGTGGACGAAGGCGTCCGCGCTGGCCACTCGCAGACGGATGCCATCGGGGTCAGCCTCGCTTCCCGTGCTGGAATCGGAAACGCCATCCAGCGCGTGGTCGGAGGCTGCCAGCCATGCTTCGCCCGCCGCACGCCGGGCATCGTCGGTATAGGTTTCGGCCGCGTCTCCGATCCCGAGTCCATACCGGCCCGGACGCGGACCATAGACGCGCGGCGCCGGGGCCAAGGCAACGAAAGGGTTCCAGTCGGCGGGTTCGTCCCTGGTGCCCAGCGCCCGGACGGCCTGACCGAACAAGGCGGGCAGGGTGGGAAAGGCATCACGAAACAGGCCAGAAACGCGCAGCGTTACATCGATGCGCGGGCGGTCGAGCATGGCGAGCGGGAGAATCTCGACCCCCGTCACTCGCTCTGAAGCCATGTCCCACATCGGCTTTGCCCCCAGAAGGTGCAGCGCCATCGCAAACTCTTCACCAGCCGTGCGCATCGTGGCCGAACCCCACAGATCCACCACAAGGCCGCGCGGGTAATCGCCGTGATCCTGCAGATGGCGGCGGAGCAGCTCCTCGGCGAGCACGACGCCCTGCGCATGCGCTGCGCGCGAAGGTACAGCGCGCGGATCGATCGTGTAGAGGTTGCGCCCGGTCGGTAGCACGTCGGTGCGCCCGCGATGGGGCGAACCTGATGGTCCGGGCGCGATCCATCGGCCGTCCAGCGCAGCCAGAAGCCCGTTCCGCTCAGCCGCGCCCTGTTCACCGCGCCCGAAAACATGAAGGCCATCACCGAACTGGCTGGCCTTCACATCGCAGACGAAGCTATCGATCCGGGTTATCGCCTCGACCAGAGTGGTGGCGGTATCAAGGCCGAGCTCTGCCTCCAGCCCCAGCGCGGCAGCTTCCTCGCGGATGGATTTCTGCAGCCGGTCCCGGCGGGCAGGGTCCAGCCCGTCGGCATTGGAGAATTCGTCCAGCAAAGCCTCGATCCGGCCCAGCCCGGCGCCACTTCCCGCCGGTACGAGCGGGGGCGGCACATGGCCGATGGTGACAGCGCCGATGCGGCGCTTGGCCTGTGCCGCCTCGCCAGGATCGTTGACGATGAAGGGATAGATGACCGGCATCGCTTGTGTCAGCGCTTCGGGCCAGCAAGCGTCAGACAGGGCCACGGCCTTCCCCGGCAGCCATTCCAGCGTGCCATGCGCGCCAACATGGACCAGCGCATCCGTCCCCTGCTGGCCCAGCCACAGGTAGAAGGCGACATAGGCGTGCCGCGGGCAGCGCGAGAGGTCGTGATAGTCTGCATCGCGACTGATAGGCTCGCCCCGCTCGGGCTGAAGCGCCACCAGCACCTGGCCGAGCGTGAGCGCTGGGAAGCGAAATGCCCCATCGACAACCAGCGGATCGTCTTCCGGCTCTCCCCATGCCGAGGCAAGGTCCTGCCGCAGCGTCTCGGGCAGGGCGGACATGGCAGTGCGATAGGCATTCAAAGGCCAGACCTGATGCTCAGCCGCCAGCCGCCTGGCAAGATCGCTGGGTGGGCCGACCTCGTACCCGGCTGCCGCCAGATCGGCGGCAATCGCATCGACTGAGGCCAGCGCGTCAAGACCCACAGCGTGCGCCATCTGGTAGGCCTTGCCGGGGTAAGTCGACAGGATCAGGGCGACGCGGCGTTCGCATGCCGGCTTGCGGGCCAGCCCGATCCAGCGCGCCACCCGGTCGGCGATCGCCGCGATCCGGTTGTCATCGCCGCGGTGCGAATAGGGAGCGAAGCCGAGTGCCGGATCGCGTTCGCCCGCTTCCTTGAAGCTCGACACGCCTACAAAGATGCGCCCGTCAATCTCGGGGAGCACGACATGCATGGCAAGGTCAGCAGGCGAGAGGCCACGCGATGTGCTCGCCCATCCTGCGCGCGGCGCGGTGGCAAGCGCGATCTGGAAGACCGGAACGCCCGCCCCGTCGAGCGGCGTTCCGCCATCCTCGCCCCGCGCGGAAAAAGCCGTGGCATTGACGATGGCTGCAGGCGCCAGCGAACGCACCCAGCGATCCACCTGTGCCCTGACCTCAGGGGGCTTGAGCGAGGGGACGAAGATCGAGAGCGCGTCAAAGCCGCGTTGTTCAAGCGCGGAATGAAGCGCTGTGATCGGGTGAAGGTCGTGTGCGGCGAGGTACGCACGGTAGAAGACGATCAGGATCAGCGGCCGATCCTCATTGGGCCTGAAGGTGGCAGGATCGATGATCCCGCAGGAGGGGTGCCATCCGCCAGTTGCCGGCAGAGCCGTGCATTGCATCACAGTGCTGCCGCCAAGCCCTGCGGCGTGCGCGAGAGCGACCAGGGCCGCGCGCGCCGCTGCCGCGCCGCCCTCGTCACACAATTGGCAAAGCTTGGCCAGCGTGGCGGGAGGAAGCGTGGAGGCACTGTCGAGGAGCCAATCCGGCCGACCATCGGCAGGCAGGACGGCAAGCGCAATCCCGCGCGATCGGGCCAGGATCTCGACCTGTTGAAGGCCGTAGCTCCAATAGGGCGTGCCGCCGATCAGCCGGATCAGCACGGCCTTTGCCCCGGCCAATGTCTTTTCGATATAGGTGTCGACCGACAAGGGGTGGATCAGCGCGGCAAGATTGGCGAGCCGCAACGAAGGAAATGCCGGGTCCGCCGCTTGCGCCTTGCGCCAGCCTTCCGCGAACGCACCAAGATCGCTGTCAGAGAAGGACAGGACCACAAGATCCGCAGGCTCCTGCCCCAGATCCTGCGGGATGGCCGTTTCCTCCATCCCGTGCGTTTCGCGAAAGATGACGTGCACGGCCTGGCTTAGCCTGCCAGCACCGCGCGAATGGCAGGCTCGTCGATATCGTCATGCTCGGCGATGGCGACCAGGGTGGTCTGGCGCTGCTCATCGGGGCGCCATGGGCGGTCATACTGGTGACGAACCCTGGACCCGACAGCCTGCACCAAGAGGCGCAAGGGCTTGCCATTCACGGCAGCGTAGCCTTTTACCCGCAGGATGCGATGGTCGCGGGCCAGAGTTTCGATACGCGCCACCAAATCGGCGGGATCGGCAATCTCGCCGAGCGCGATGACGGTGCTGTCGAAATCGTCGTGCTCGTGATCATCCTCATTGTCGTGATGCGAGGGCCGGGCAGCGATATCGTCTTCGGCTGCAGCTCCAAGTCCAAGGATCACGCGAGGGTCGACGATCCCTTCGGCTATCTCGATCACAGGTACGGGGCGGGGTGCTTCGGCCGCAATGGCTGCCCTTGCGGCAGCGACTCCGTCAGGTCCCGCCAGATCAACCTTGGTCAGCAAAACAAGATCGGCGCAGGCAAGCTGGTCCTCGAAGACTTCGGACAGCGGGGTCTCGTGGTCGATCCCCGGGTCTGCGGCGCGCTGGGCCTCCAGCGCTGCAAGATCGGGGGCAAACCGTCCGGCAGCAACCGCTTCGGCATCGGCCAGCGCAAGCACGCCATCCACCGTGATGCGACTGCGGATTGCCGGCCAGTCGAAGGCCTTGAGCAAGGGCTTGGGCAGGGCCAGCCCTGATGTCTCGATCAGGATATGGTCAGGGCGCGGATCAAGCGCGAGCAGGCGTTCAACGGTAGGAATGAAATCGTCCGCCACGGTGCAGCAAATGCAGCCATTCGCCAGTTCGACGATGTTTTCCGCCGGGCAATCGGGAATGGCGCAGGATTGCAGGATGTCCCCATCCACCCCCAGAGTACCGAATTCATTGACGACCACAGCCAGTCGGCGTCCGCCAGCGTTGCGGATCAGGTGGCTGATCAGCGTGGTCTTACCGGCACCCAGAAAGCCGGTGATGATCGTGACGGGTACCTTCGACAGGTCCGACATGGCAGTTCCTCCGCGCGCCAGAGCGACACCGGGCAGGGCTTGCCGGACAGGTCCGGTCGGCGCGCGACAACGGGCAGGCGCGACAGACGCCCGAAACCACGCGGCCGTGCAGCCCCAGCCACACAGCTTCGTCGCTCAGACGGAAGAGTACCGTGCCTTGGCCATCCCCTGGACCCGGGCAAGAGCGACCAGAGCGCCGGCAGGTCTCCTGGCTCGCGGGTCACAGCTTGATGCACGCCTTCCCAGATGCGCATTCATGCGCGGTCCAGTGGCTTTTCCTGCAAGCGCAGGAAAAATGTGCATCGCGCTATCCGCTTACAGTTGCAGGGACAGCCGCGGATTTGAGAGCCATGCTCCCGCACCGCATTCCCGATTAAGCCCCGTTGGGGGCACCGGCGCGATCATCGATGGCACGGGCAAGCCCGCATCATCATTAAATATCTCTAGACCCAAACTTCGATCATGCCAATCAAAGTTCGCGCTGAAATTGCAGGCGCAACCTCACTGTTCCGTTTCATCGGTTTCAACGGGCGCACGGTCGAACCAGACGCGCCACGGGCCCACGCGATCATTACCGGCAGCAGCAAGACGGCGCAGGACGATCCGCGCTTTCGTTCGGCCCCGCCGCGTTTCGGGCCATTCGAAGAACTCAGGGTTTGCGCCTTCAGCCACAGCGGTGCGGACATGTGCGTCCACGGCACTATCCTGATCAAGGCCAAAGCGATTGAGCAGCGGTGCAAATGCAGTGTCCGTATCGGGCGCGAAATCGTGCCGCTCGCCAAGCGCGTTCCGCCAGGGTGAGCGGGGGTGAATGTTCAGGACCGACTGATAGCCATCCGGAATGGGGACGTTGGCTCCATGTGGCCGACCCTTCCCGATAAGCTTGGCAAGCAGATGGGTGTGCGGGCCTTCCGGAGACTTCCCATCCGGTGGCGGAATCGGTTGGAAGACTTCGATCCGTCCGGCAGGCGAGAGCATGACCCGGTGGGGCTGGGCACGCAGAACCTCGGCCATCACTGTTGGCGAAGACAGCAGGTCCTGACCTTCAAGAGCCTCGAGAGCACAGATCAGCGCTTCGTCGTCAGTGCGGGCACACATCTTTATGGCGCCGGCACACACGCCCATGTCGAACAGGCGGCTCGACCGGTCTTCCTTGCGAATGGCGTCGGAATCAGGGCCCAGAGACACGACAGCCCGATGGATCGGACTAGACAGCGGCGCGCAGAGCGCCATTGCATGACCCCAGCTTTCGCCATCAGAGGAAAGGCTATCCCAGGCAAGGCATTCAAAGCTATCCGAATGCCTGATCCGCAAGGCACCGCGAGCGGTCACGATTTCAATACTGTCTCGGTCGTTTTGAACCGTGGCCGGCTCATCCTCGTCGCGAATGAATTCGCCGATCGCACCGAATGTGCCGATGCTCCAGCCATGGCCAGGGTCGGACGCGAGACGTGCCAGTTCGTCAAAGGAAATCTGGTTCATGATGATGCCCCGGACTTAAGAAAGCGGACGGAAATGCCGTCCCCGTCACGACATAACCGGACCGGAACGTCATAAAGCGAGGTGAGCAGGCTTTCGGTGACGACCTCGTGCGTCGGGCCGTGTTCAAGCAATCGCCCATCGCGGATTGCGAGGATCGAGTCCGCGAAGGCCAAGGCCAGATCAAGATCGTGGATCGCCATGACGACCGTGCACCCGGCCTTGGTCCGGGCCTTGAGACGCTGGACGGCATCGATGGCATGGCGTGGATCCAGACCTGCGGTTGGTTCATCAACTATCAGAAGCGCTGGATCGCCGACAATCGCGCGGGCCAGCATTGCCCGCGCCAGTTCGCCACCCGACAATTGCGTGGCTGGCCGATCCCGCAGACCCAGCAGATCGCAGGCGAGCAAAGCATCGTCGATGGCGGGCAGCAGACCGGACGGGATGCCACCGAATGCCGGCAGTTGAGGTGTCAGCCCGAGCGCAACCACGCGCTCGACGGTGATCGGCCAATCAACCCCCGCACGTTGCGGCAGATAGGCACGCACCTTGGCAAGTTCCCTGCGGCCAAGCCGGTGGAGGTCCTTGCCATCGAGTTCGACCGAGCCTTGCGCCGGGCGTTTAAGGCCCGATGTGATATCCAGCAAGGTGCTCTTGCCGGCGCCATTGGGGCCGATCACAGCAGCCAGATGGCCTGACGGAACACGGGCCGATATCCCGTCAAGGACCAGACGCTGCCCCCGGCGCGCCGAAACACCGTGAAAGTGCAGCGCGCTCATGTGGTGCGTCTCCGGACATGAAGGACTAGCCATAAGAAGAACGGTGCCCCGATCAGGCTGATGAACACCCCGAGATTTAGCGGCATGCCCCGGAATACCAGTGTGCGAGATGCGATGTCGGCGAGGGTTACCAGCACAGCTCCAACCAGCATGGCCGGGATGAGCACCTTGCCTGGACGATGTGCGACCAGAGGCCGGACAAGGTGAGGCGCAATCAGGCCGACGAAACCGATCGTTCCGGATATGGCGGTTGCGCCTCCGACGCCAAGGGCCGTACCGACCAGCGCCAGCATGCGCGTTCGTGATACCGCAATTCCTAGGCTTTCAGCCTGCGTCTCACCCAATGCAAGAGCATCCAAAGCGCGGCCCGTCAGCAGAAGCATCGTTCCGCCGGCAAGGATAAAGGGTGCGGCAAGGCGGACATGATCCCAGCTTCGATCGGCAAGCGAACCCATAAGCCAGGTCATGATCTCGTAAGCGGCATAGGGATTGGGGGAGAGGTTGAGCGCCAGACTGACGCCTGCACTGGCAATGCTGCTGACTGCTGCCCCGGCCAGAATGAGCGATAGCGTGCCGCCCCCACGCGCAAGGATGAAGGCAATGCCGGTGGTGACGAATGCACCTGTCAGGCCAAACAGCGGTGCGGCAAGGGTAAAACTGGCGGCAAAGCCGAAATAGATGGCGATGACCGCACCAAGCGACGCGCCTGCCGAAACGCCAAGCAGGCCGGGGTCTGCCAGCGGGTTTCTCAACAGCCCCTGCATGACCGCACCCGAGAGGCCAAGGGTGGCACCGATGGCCATCGACAGGACAACCCGTGGCAGGCGGATCTGGGTGACGATCTGGCCAGCCAGATCAGCGTGATCGAAAGCCAGCGCCTGAAACGCTTCGCGTGGTGTCAGCCAGACGGAGCCAGCTAGCACCGAGGCGAAAGCACTGGTGACCAGACAGCCGACCAGCATGGGAACAAGCCACCGGGTCATAGTGATTTCCCACGGGCAAAGGGAAGGGGAGAACGGGCATGGAGAGCCGCCGAACGAAGCTCGTTGCGCAACTGCATCGCGGCCTCTGTCACCATCGGCGTTCCGCAGACGTAGTACGCCTGTCGGATCGTCAGCGTACGGTCACCGTCCCAGTAGCGACGGATTAGAGGGTGCCGTTCGACGTTTTCGCGAAGCCCCGGGCGGCGACCGACCCCAGCGCCCTTCACCAGCAGGGACGGAGCAGAAAGGAGCAAGACTTCAATGTCGGGTTTGCCGTAGCTGCTTTTCTGCAAAGAGCTGGCAACATTGGTCGCTCCGGCGGTCTTGAGCACAGTGTCATAGAGAGATCCCGTGCTTGCATTGAAGCCAGCCCCATCCCACGCAGCCACTCGTAGGGGCGGGCCCGGATCGCGCGCAAGGTCGGCCAGTTGGCGGTCCATTTTTGCGATCAATTCCTCGCCGCGAGTGGGCTCTCCTACTGCCTTGGCGACCTGTCGGGTTATCCTGCGGATATCCTCGTAGGTTTCCGCATGATCGACCTCGATCATTGGAAACCCCAATCGCCTCAGCAGCCCGCGTGTTGCCGGTGTTGTGTATGCGCCGGCAACAACCAGATCCGGCTTCTGGCGCACGACCTCTTCCGACATGCCGTGGTTGATGCCGACGCGAGCAGCCTCGCGGTACATGAGTGAACCGTCGGGGTTGCGTGACAGCCATGTGACGGAAGCAATCCGTTCGGGTGGTAACAGGGCCAGGACAAGCTGATCCGTGCACTGGTTCATCGACATGACACGGACAGGCTTCGCGACCGCCTTGGTGCGCAAAGCGGATGACTCCGCGCAGCCGGCCAGAGCCGGAAGCACGGAGATCATCCAAAGCAGGCAGAGCGCCTTGCGGAACATCAGAAGCGGACGCGAACGCCGCCATAGCCTGCGCGGCCCGGGGTGGCGAAGCTGAACACCTCTTCGTATTGCTCGTTGATGAGGTTTTCTACTCGAGCGAATACCGAAATGTTGGGACGCAACTTGTATTCGGCATTCAGGTTAACCAGCACGTATTCCTGCAGGGACACGCGGACTGGAATGTAGCTCGGGTCAGTATAGGCCACATCGGTCTGACGCCCGTTGTAGCGCAAGGTCAATGTACCCGAGAAACGCTCATCCTTGCTGAACACGGTCGCATTGAAGCTGGCGATATGCTTGGGACGTCGCACCTCGACCGTGCCGTTTTCGCGCGCATGTAGCCACGTATAGGCGGCATCCAGCCTGATCTGAGGGATCGGACGGGCGGAGAGTGCCACCTCGATGCCATGCTGCTTTGACAAAGTGGTACGGTTGGACGGCGTCGCGATATAGGTCGGCGCCGGATAGGTCGTGTAGATCTCATCCTTGAGGCGACTGTCGAAATAGGTCACGCCAATGGTTGCTTTGCCTTCGGCGAAGCTCTGCTCGATCCCGGCTTCCCAACCCTCCGATTTTTCTGGCTTCAGGTTCGGGTTGCCGATGTATCGGCCATTCGAGTAGCCATAGAGTTCGAAGTAGCCGGGGTTCTTCACGCCCGTACCATAGGCCGCGCGGATCCGGGTGCCGGTCGGAAGCGAATAGCTGCCCTGAACCCGCCAGGTTGTGGGGTCGTCAAAGCGATTGTTTTCGTCATGCCGAACCGAAGCGCCAACTGACAGCGCATCGTTAACCAGCAGTTCGTACTGGCCGACAATCCCGACATTTTCGGTCGACCGTTTTCCCTGAAACGCGAAGGATGACGGTGTGGTGTTCTGGAACTCTTCACGCTCGACGTCGATTGCGGCGGTCAGGCGATGCCGGATTGCGTCGGTGCCCAGCCGCAGGCTCGATTCGAACGAGCCTTTGTAGCGGTTGCCCTTGTTGCCATAGTCGAAGCCCGCAGCGTCGAAGCCCTTGCGCTCGCTCAACGCGACTTGCCCTGTCACTGCGTTCGTCCAGCGGCCGTCGAGCCCGATCAGTTCAGCTCTCACAAGACCATAGAAGGCCTTGTTTCTGAAGAACACGCCGGGGCTGTCGACGGTGAATCCGAACAGCGGGCTCGCCGGATTGTTCTCGCTGTTGTTGGTATCGGCTTCCGTGAAGCTGTAGCGGGCAACGCCGGTCAGTTTGAAGGTTTCGGACGGCGACCAGATGAGCTTGGCCGAAAGGCCTGCGATGTCGGAGCCGACATCCCTGCTGCCATTTCGTGCCGTGGGATAGCCGCCGGTGTGATAGTAAGCGCCAGACACGGCATAATCGAGATCGCCAGACACTCCGGCAGCACGCGCGCTTCCGGTGAAGGTGTTGAAGCTGCCGCCCTCTGCGCGCAAGCTGACCCCCGGAGCCTCCTTCCCGGTCAATGTCAGATACTGGATAACGCCGCCGATCGCGTCCGAACCGTAAAGCGAGGACTGCTGCCCTCGCAGGACTTCAACGCGGGCTTCGGGATCGGCAATGAGAGTGGCGAAATCGAACTCGCCATAGTACGGATCTGAAGCTTCTATACCGTCAATCAGAACGAGCACGTGGTTGCCCTCGGAGCCGCGAAGCCGGAGCTGGGTGAGGCCGCCAGCAGCGCCGGTGCGGCTAACGGCAACGCCCGGCACATCGCGCAGAATGTCCGAAACAATCCGGGTTTGGCGCTGCTCCAACGCTTCGCTGTCCAGTACCGTCACCGACGCACCGAGCTTGTTTACGGCCACGGCCTCACCGGATCGCGACGCCGTCACGACAATGGTTTCCCCGCTGTCATTGGTTGTAGGCTGTCCCGGGTTCGACTGCGCGAAGGCCGGGCAGCTGGCTAGCGCCAGCGCAAACGTGGATACGAGAACAGGTTTCTTCATCGGGATACCCCCCTGGTGCCGAGCAACTGCGCGACGAAAAGGGGCAACCGGATCCATCAACTCCCGAGGCGAGTCGGGAGAGCGCACGAACGGTCGGCCAGGCCAACGCGAATGGGCACAATTCACCCGCGCAGGACCAACCCTGCGGCCCCAGCCGCAATGGTTCGTCGCTCAGACGGAGGTTACCGTGCCATGGCCATCCCCTGGACCGCAGCAAGAGCGACCAAACGCCGGCAGGTCTCCTGGCTCGCGGGTCACAGCTTGATGCACGGCCTTCCCAGGCCGCGCTTTAACAAGCGTAAGGCCCAGTGGCTGCCTCCGCCCGAAGGGGGAAGCGATGTGCATCGCGCTCGCCGCTTACAGTTGCAGGGACAGCCTCGGATTCGAAGCAGCAAAAGCCGCTCCTCACCGTGTTCCCGAATTAAGCCCTCTCGGGCACCGGCGCGATCTGTTGACAACGGCTTTTGACCGTCGACGTTGATCCACTAGTCGAAAGTCGCCTGAAAGCCAATCCCTTAACGACTGGCATCGGAACGACGCCAAGCCTCAACGATGGCAGGGTTTTCAAGCAACCGTTCCACCGCATCCACATTATAGGTCGCGAGCGAAATGAGGTTGTCCCCTCGGCGTATTTTGGATGTCCCGGAAATTTGCAGTCGGCCATCTTTCGACCACCAGTTGCGTTCGGCGGGGGTGAGCGACAACAGCTTCTCAATCTGCTTGAGACTAAGGGGTCTCGAAGCGATCCGGCGGAGCCTGTCGCGAAGCTCATCGACAAGCATTTCAGCAGCGCCCAACTGATCGGGGCGAAATCTGCAAACTCTTCCCGGCTTGTCGATTGCGCTGCCACTCTTCGCCATGAGTAGCCGCATGCTAGCGGTGCGCTCGCCCTTATGGACCACAAGGCCAATCGGGATCGGCCCATCGAGGTCTACCTCTACGACCAAATGGTCATTGTCTTTCTTGAGGGTGACCAAGCGGCGGATTGCTATAAGGTCAGGCATTATATAACATTTGCACTGGAGGAGTCTCCGCTCCGGACGCCACGAACGAAGACCAGGTCCCACAAGAAGTGGTCAGCGGATTTCTCCCGGCGCGCGCCCGCAACGCCTGGGCCGCTGAGAGACCCAGTCACATCGATTCGTCGCTCAGACGGAGGTTACCGTGCCATGGCCATCCCCTGGACCGCAGCAAGAGCGACCAAACGCCGGCAGGTCTCCTGGCTCGCGGGTCATAGCTTGATGCACGGCCTTCCCAGGCCGCGCTTGATGTAGCGTGAGGCCCAGTGGCTGCTCCCGCCCGAAGGAGGAAGCGAAGTGCATCGCGCTCGCCGCTTACAGTTGCAGGGACAGCCTCGGATTCGGATCAGCAAAAGCCAGTCCTCACCGTGTTCCCGAATTAAGCCCTCTCGGGCACCGGCGCGAGTTGCTCGGCAAGCCGAAAGGCCACCGTGCAGTCCGGGGAATACTAGGTGCGGCTTCGAAGGGAAAGGCATCAAATGGGTTTCCATGGAGATTGACTCTGCTTTTCATCTTTGATTTTCTGATCGTGCGCATTCTCGATCAGATAGGCACGCCACCTTGGAAGGGGTGTGTCGTGTTTTCATTCAAATGTAGTTCGATCTTCGCGGCCGCAATGATCTGCGCCTCCGTTGCGAAAGCCAGAGAAGTTGATCTTGTGCGTTTTTCTCCGATCGGGGTTGCCGCCAGTGATGAGCAGGGAACTGTCGGAGCCGCATTAAGCGCCCACTTTGATCGGTTGGTTGAGTCAGGCGATGCGCCCGGGATCAGCCAGGGAACTTACGCTACTGGCGGGAACCGCCTCTCTGATGTTTTCGAACTGACACTTCAGGGAATCTCAGCGCCTTCCACACCTTTGTTGTGCCCTCAGAATGGGTATCGCCCAACCTGGTGGCTGGCTCCCGAGGTGGAGAACAGACGAGTAGCCAATTTTGCAGCAATGTCCGCGATCGCTTGCGAAAACGGCATTCCAGAAGGCCTGCTGGACGCAGTCATCGCCCAAGAGTCAGGATACAAGCCTTGGGCAATAAGCCGGGCGGGGGCAATGGGCATGATGCAGGTCATGCCGGGGACAGCGAGAAATCTAGAGCTCAAAAACCCTTGGGACGCGCTTGCCAACATGCGGGCAGGAGCACGGTATCTTCGACAGCAACTTGACCGCTTTGGGCGCGTCGATCTGGCCTTGGCCGCGTACAATGCTGGGCCCGAACGTCGTTCACTTGCGCTGGGCAACGTTCCTGCAATCGCGGAAACCGTCAATTACGTTCGGGCCATCACAACCAACTGGGTCCGTCTCACTCAGCTTGAGGGGCCAGACCCGGATGTTGCTGCACGAGCGATAGCGGCCAGCACGGCGGTGCGAGCCTCAGGCTACCGTGAGGTATCGCTCAATACCTATCAGGGCACGAACGTGGAAAACCCGATATAGTGAGCATACAGGATCGCAATCGCCAAAATGCTCGGAAAACCGCACAGGTAGCTGAGCTGAAAATGCAGCCAAACCTTTGGAAACCACAGTAGCCAACGCAGTCCCCTACCTTGTGGCGGAGGTAAGCGGGGCCTGAGGGCCGCCTTGCGCGGTGCCCATTCGCCGGGATGATTGCCGCTCTTTTAGTGAGGTGGCGGGTGTCGGACGAGATCGAGGATTCAGCAAGCGAACGGGCGAGTAGTCATATGAGTAATCGTATGAGTAGTCGGATCGAGGTCGTTAGCCGGGTGTCGGGCCGTCGGCGCTGGACGGTGGAACAGAAGCTGGCCGTATTGCGGGATGCGTTCGGCCCCGACGGTTGCGTGCGGACGGCCTGTGAGCGCCATGACGTCGGCAGCGGCTCGATCTACACATGGCGGCGGCTAGCGATGTCTGGCGAGCTTGCCGGGGTTCGCAGACAGGCCGAGCCAGCCTTCGCCGAGGTCCAGATCGGCGATCCGCCTGCATTGCCTGCACCCATTGCACCGCTCGTCCCCGGCTTGATCGGGATCGACCTGCCTTCGGGCATCAGGGTGACCGTGGATGCCGCAGTTGATGCCGATGCCCTGTCGCGGGTGATCGGAGCGCTGGCACGATGATCCCGCTGCCGCCATCGACGCGGATATTCCTGGCTTGCGGCGCGACAGACATGCGCAAGGGTTTCGACGGCCTGGCGGTAATGACGCAGCAGGTCCTTGAGCAGAGCCCACATTCCGGTGCGCTGTTCGCTTTCCGGGGCAAGCGCGGCGATCTGGTGAAGCTGCTGTGGTATGACGGCCAGGGCATGTGCCTGTTTTCGAAGCGGATGGACCGGGGGCGCTTCGTGTGGCCATCGACCAAGATGGGGTCGGTGGTGATGACCGCAGCCCAGCTTTCGATGCTATTGGAAGGCATTGACTGGCGGCGACCGGAACGCACTTTCACCCCTTCATTGGCAGGGTAAAATGCCCATTTTCTGGCACTTTTGTTAGCATTGCTGCCACCGATCTGCTATATAATCGCGGTGTCGGACGCAGGCCTTTTCACTCCTGACAAAGATGCTCGGATCGCCGAGCTTGAAGCTGCATTGGCCGCCGCCCATGCCGATATTTCCGCCCGCGACATCCTGATCGATACGCTGCGCGTGCAGATTGCACGCCTCAAGCGGATGCAGTTCGGCAAGTCGTCGGAGAAGCTCGATACCCAGATTGCCCAGCTTGAGCTGGCCCTTGAAGAACTCGAAGGCGAGGCCATCGTCGCCGCCGCGCGTCGAGGCGATCCGGTAGCCGTCGTTCGGCCATCACCGGTTCGCGCGCTGCCCGCCCATCTGCCGCGCGAGGAACAGCGGATCGAGCCTGAGCAGGGTAACTGCACCTGTCCCGACTGCGGCGGTGCGCTGCGGCCGCTGGGACAGGACAGCGATGAGATGCTTGATGCTGTGCCGGTGCAGTGGCGCGTCATTCGAACCATCCGCCCCAAGTATAGCTGCCGGGCCTGTGAGAAGATCGTGCAGGCGCCCGCGCCGGTAAAGGCGATCGCCCGGGGCAAGGCAACCTTCGGCACGCTGGCCCATGTCGTCGTCTCCAAGTTCGACCATCATCTGCCACTTTATCGCCAAGCCGAGATCATGGCCGCGCAGGGCATCGAGATCGATCGCTCGACGCTGGCAGGCTGGGTCGGCCAGGCATCGGTGCTGCTCGACCCGATCATCAGCCGCATCCGCGAGGTCGGGCTGACTGCCTCGAAGATCCATACTGACGATACGCCGGTCCCCATGCTCGATCCGGGTCGGGGCAAGACGGCGACTGGCAGGCTCTGGGCCTATGCCGTCGATGATTGCGGCTCCGGCGCCACCACCCCGCCACTGGTCTGGTACGAGTTCACCACCGACCGGACAGGCGCACATCCACAACGCCAGCTGGCCAACTTCACCGGCTATCTGCAGGCCGACGGCTATGCCGGCTATGACAAGCTCTACGATACCAACCGCGTCACCGAGGTCGCCTGCTGGGCGCATTTCCGGCGCAAGATCTTCGACATCCACGCGACCAAGCCGACCCCGCTCACCACTGATCTGCTGGAACGCATCGGCCAACTCTATGAGATCGAGGCGGAGGTTCGCGGCCATCAGCCCGATATCCGACGACGAAGCCGGCAGGACCGCACCAAGCCATTGATCGACGAGCTGCGCCAGGCGCTCGACGATGCAACGCGCCGTCTTTCGCCCAAGTCCGAGATGGCCAGGGCGATCACCTATGGCCGCAAGCGCTGGATCGCGCTCACGCGGTTCCTTGACGATGGCCGTTTGGAGATCGATAACAATATTGCGGAACGGGCCATGCGTTGTGTCGCTCTGGGCCGCAAAAACTGGCTGTTTGCAGGATCAAAGGCGGGCGGTGATCGGGCCGCCGCCATCTACTCCATCATCGAGACTGCCAAGCTCAATGGCCTTGAACCGCAGGCCTATATCGCCGATGTCATCGCCAAGATCGCTGGCGACTGGCCTGCTGCCCGCTGGGATGAACTCATGCCGTGGAACTGGCGGACCAATCAGCAACCGATCGCCGCAGCCGCCTGATCTGCGGTCTCCAGGCCCCGCTTACTGGCGGAGCGATCATGCCCGTGCGGATGTCGAAGATGGTCTTGAGGAGCGCGCAGCCCGAGCAAATCGCAGCGAGCAGCCCAACCGCGGCATAGAGCTGGGTCCAGGCGGCGATGGTCTGAGAACTCATATGCGGTCGGTCAGGCCTGCAGGGTCTGGTTGTTTTGCAAGACCCGCTCCTGGTGCGAAAGGAGCAGGTCATAGGCTCGCCGGGCCGCCTCATGGATCACCGCTGGCCGCAGATCGACCTCGATCGACCCGCGCCTGCAGGTCAACACCTCAAGGTAGAAGCTCTTCAAGCTCTCGGTCGCAAGAAAGACCGATTGCTCGACATAGGCCAGCGGGTCGTGGAGCAGAGCCACGCTGATCTTGGCGCGGACGTGGTCCATGCCCAATTCGTCGAAGATGCGGTCGCGCAGTTCGTCCGTCAGCGGGTTGGTTTGCTTGAGTATCTTGTGCAGCTTGGCGCGCGAAAGGCGCATGCGATCGGCGAGGTGCGCCGGCAGGATGTTCTGGCGCGCAAGCTCTGCATTGATGAGCTGCTTGTACTGATCCTGCTCGCACCCGCGCGGACCAGAATTGGCGAACGCGAAGACGGGTTCACTGCCCGGCGGGCTGCTTGGCTTGAAGACCGTCTCAGGCGTCAAGTTCCTGTGAGGCATGTTCCATCCCTCCCAAGGCAAACGGTCTATGGGATGGCATAGCCTGTCAAGAGTCTTAAGAAGCACGAAACTTCCGGGTGGAAATCACCTAGAGAAGATTGTGCTTCACCGAGAGATGTAGAGCAAAGGGTACGAGAACCTTATCGGAGATCGTCTGGTCGCAGATTTTCCGGACTTTGGCGCGCAATGAATCGTAGTCCTGTGCCCACTCAGGTGTGACCTCAAGGAAGATCCGGATGTCGCCGTCGATCGGGTATTCCGCGAGGAATTCTTCAAGCTCAACTTTGGAAATCCCATGGGATTTAAGCCGAGAACACGCGGCCTGGACGGTCATCCGCATGGTCTGGAACCTGCGGGTTTGCTTGGAAAACGCGGCCATGGCATCGACGAGCAGTTCAAAGCACTGCTCGCTCATGAAGATGCGGACGTTGCGCGTTCCTGCTGCCATTGGCGAATAATCCGGGGCATGTGCCGCTACGCACAATGATCCAAAATTGTAAATTTGGCGAATCCAGGGCGGTGAGCGTGATTCGCACCCTTCAATTCCCGTCCCGGTAACCGCGTTTACCGATGCGGAAACGACCTTCACCTCAAACGGCAAACACAGTTCCCGAATTGGCAAACCTGTTTTCCTCATGCAGAAATAACAGGCCTGTCCGAGTCCATATCTCGGAAATGATCCGATTCGTTTGATTGCCTAAACCGTCCCTTAATTGCTCCCGACAGCGCTGATCTGTTCATTCTGAATGCCGTGACAATCACGGCGTTTGGAAAAGGACATGGCAACATGAAACTCACGATGAAAGGGAAAGGCGCAAGCCTCATCCAGGGGGCTGCGGTGGTCGCGGTCGCCAGTCTGGTCGGCAGCGAAGTCGCGATGGCGGGCGCCGACACGACCTTCAACACTGCACTCACTTCGTTCACCGGATTCCTCGAAGGCTCGGGCGGCAAGATCATCACCGTGCTGAGCCTGGCGGGCGGCATCGTCGGCCTTGCCTCGGGCCGCTTCAGCCTCGGTCAGGTCGCGATCCCCGTCGGGGTCGGCGTCGGTGCCGGCACCGGCGTGCCCATCGTCACCGCTGCGGTCACCGCGACGATCTGACCTTCAACCCCGCTCCGTCCGGACTTCCGGTCGGACACCTCGGAGGGTGGCGCCGCTCATGAATCGCTACACGGTTCCCGCGCATCTCGATGATCCGGAGCTGATCGGGTTTTGGACGCTCGATGAGTTCCTCGCAATGATCATCCCGTTCGCGTGGGGCATCCTGTCTCAACATATTTTCATCGGTCTGATTTCTAGCGTGCTGGCCTGGTGGGGATTGCGCAAGTTGAAGGCGGGGCGAGCCGTCTCGTGGATCATCCATTCAGCCTACTGGTACCTGCCGGGTGCCTTCATGGGGCTGAGAGCGACGCCTCCCTCCCATCTTCGCCTGATGGCGGGCTGAGGACGGCACCGACATGGACCTCTCGATCTCTCACGGCCAGGCGCAGCGGCTCTTGAAGCAGCGCAACCTCCTGGCGATCACCGCGACCGGCCTGTTCGCCTTGAGCGTCGTGCTGACGCTGACCGCCGCGCGCCGCGACCGCGAGGTTGTGCTGCAGCCGGTGCTGGCGAAGCCGCTGACGCTCTCCTCGAGCCATATCGACAAGGACTACCTTGAGCTGGTCACGCGCGATGCCGCACTGCTGACGCTAAACCGTTCGCCGTCGAACCTCCAATACTGGATGGATTCGATCCTGGAGATCACCGATCCCAGGACCCACGGCCGGATGAAGGCCGAGCTGATGAAGATCTTCAACGAGCAGAACGGCTCGAACGTCTCGCAGTTCTTCACGATCGAGAACCTGTCGGTCGATCCCGATGCGCTGACCAGCGAGGTCAACGGCGTGCTGCACACGGTGGTCGGCTCGAAGGAGGTCACCTCCGAGGCCCGGACCTTCCGCTACGTGTGGAGCTACTCGGGCGTCAGCCTGAAACTCGCTGGGTTCGGGCGCATCACGAAGGACCCCGCAGGCAAAGTCATCACGGCCGCCAGCGGCAAAAACAGCACCGATGGGGGAGACGAGTGATGGCTGAACTCGCTTGGGGCGCAATCGGCGCCGGAACAGTGCTGGCGGGACGCACCCTGGCGATTGCCGGGCGGCCGGTGGGTGCCGCGCTGATCTGCTTTGGCGCGCTATGTTTGGTGACAAGCCCCGCCTTGGCCGACCAGAGCATCCCGGCGGCCGACAACGGCACGGTCGCCTGCGTCGCCTCGGCGAAGGATCTAACCCGTATCAGCCTGGCCGGAGACCAGTTTGCTTCGGTCTCCAAGATCAGCACCGGCAATCCGGCCGAAGACTTCAAGATCGTCAACGAGCCGGTGCGCGGCGACATCTACATCTCGGTGCCCGACGGGTTCACCAAGGCCAACCTCTCGTTCTTCGGCACCACCCGCAAGGGCTTCGTCTACAAGTTCCTCTGCCAGGTGCGGGGAAGCGACGCCGAGCAGGTGTTCGTCACCAATACGGCGGTCAAGGCCGAAGCGGCGCAAGACTGGGAAGTGCGCTCCTCGCCCGAGGATACGGCCGTGCGCTTAGCGCAGGCGATGTACCGCAGCGAAACCATCGAAGGCTTCGAGATCCGGCAAGGCGTGCTCGAACCGGTCACGGTGGGCAAGCTCGAGGTCCAGCAGGTCGGCGAATACCGCGGCGCGGATCTGAAGGGCCTGATCCTCAAGGTTCGGAACACCGGGAAAGAGCCCCTGCCGCTCGACGAGAACCTGCTCGCAGCGCGCGGCAGCGTCGCCTTCATGACTCCGGTGAGCGAGCTCGCGCCCGGCAAGTCGGCGGCCGTCTACCTCATCCAATCGAATGGAGGCCAGTGATGGACTGGAAGAACCCGTTCCGCAAAGGCCCCAAGTCGCTCGACGGTCCGGCCGGCGATCCCGGCAGCAGTGATGCTTCGCCGCTTGGCGATGCGATCGTCGCCAACGAAGCGGTCAAGAAGAAGCAGATGCTGCTTCTCGGCGCCGGCGGGCTCGCTGCGCTGATCATCGGCTCGTCGTGGATCTTCGCCGGCGAGAACAAGAGCAGCGACGGCAACGTCAAACGCCAGGTCGCAGACGTTTCGGTCGACGAGATGGTCAACAAGAACATGGCCGAGAAGGAATGGCGCGCCCAGTCCGAGGCCCAGATGATGTCGATGGACAACAACATGCGCGCGCTCGCCGCCCGCGCACAGCGCGCCGACCAGCTGGAAGCGCAGCTCGCCCAAAGCCAGGCGCAAGGGAGCACCGGGGGAGGGGGCATATCGCCCGACACCGAGAGGGTGCTCTCGGCCTACCAGAACGAGAACGAGCAGTTGAAAGCGGCGCTCGCCGCCGCGCGCCAGTCGCCGATCATGGGTCAGCCGGTTGTCGGCCCCAACGCGCTCTATGGGCGGACGAGTCCCCCTAGCTACCAAGCGCCCGGCACGCCGGCCGGACAGGCAGCGATGGCGGCAGCCGGTGTGCCCGGAGGACGCGGCAGCGAGGTCAGCCTGGTCTCGTTTGGCGAAGGCACCCCCGGCACCGGCAGTCCGGTTCCCAAGGGCAACACCGTCTTCACCGACAGCGCCAATTACCTGCCGCCCAATTCGATCGCGGTCGCCAAGGTCATTGTCGGGGTCGATGCCGCCGCCGGGGTCCAGAGCCAGACCGATCCGTTGCCGGTCGTGCTTCGCATCACGGGTCCCGCACGCTCGGTCTATGACAACGGGCGGCTGCTCACGACCAATATCGCGGGCTGCCTCGTCAACGGTGCGGCGCGCGGCGATCTCTCGAGCGAGAAAGTTTACGTCAAGCTGCAGCGCATGACCTGCCCGCAGCCCAATGGGCGCTACGCGGTCTCGGATGTGAAGGGCTTCATCGCGTTCGGCGGCAAGACCGGGGTGCGGGGCCGGGTTGTGAGCCGCGAGGGATCACTGATCGGTCAGGCCTTCCTTGCCGGGCTCGCCGGCGGGTTCGGACGCGGCTTTTCCGCCAACACCAATACGACGCTCACCGGGACAAACGTCAACGTCAATGGCCAGCGCCAGAAGCTCGGCACCGGCGACATCCTCGAAGGCGGTCTCGGAGAAGGCATCGCTACCTCGGGCGACATGGTCAGCAAATACCTGATCGAGCGGGCCGAGCAGTACCAGCCCGTGATCGAGATGCCGACCGGGATCGATGTCGAAATCGTGTTTCTCGAAGGCGTGTTCATCAACGGATGAGGAGGGTGCAATGAAGCTGAAATCGCTGAACTTTGGCAGGTCCCGCCTTGGCCATGTGCTGATGCCGCTGGCCGCGATCGCGCTCGGCAGCGGCGGCTCGCTGGTCTGGGCCAATTCCAGCGCTGCAGGCGCCGAGGGCGCCGTGGCAAATGCTGCCCATTCGCCGAGCGAGGCCGACCAGGCCGTCACCGCGCTCCTGAAGGCACGCCTGCCGCGCACCCAGGTTTCGCGAGTCAACTGCCAGCTCGTCGACGGGGTTTGCGAAGTCACTGCCGGATCGCAGCTGTTCTACGTCGACAAGACCGCGCGCTACCTTCTGATCGGGCGCGTCTACGACATGCAGACCCGCCAGGACCTGACCGCGGTCCGGCTGCTTGAGGTCAATCCCGACCTCCTCGTCGGCGGCGCGGCCGGCAGCAAGCAGGAAGCGCAGGAAGTCGAGACCCCTCGCCGCGGCGTCAGCACGCCGGCAGCGAGCGGTGCCCCCCGGATGATGTCGCTCGCCGCACTGCCCGAGGCGGGCGGCATTGTCTGGGGAGCAAGTTCGGGGCCGACCGTCACCGTGTTCAGCGACTTTCGCTGTGGTTATTGCCGGGCGCTGTCGGGCGTGCTCGAAAGCATGAACGTGCGGGTGATCGAGCGGCCAATCTCGGTGCTCGGCAGCCGCGAGCTTGCTAACCAGGTGTTCTGCGCTCGCGATCGCCGCAAAGCGGTCAAATCGGCCTACGCGGGCGCGCCGATCACCGATACCCGAGCCTGCGACACCTCGCCGCTCGATGCCAACGAGCGCTTCGCCCGCGAGCAGGGGCTTGCCGGCACACCGGTCATTGTCCGCTCCGACGGCGCGGTAATCGAAGGCTTCCGCCCGCGCGAAGTGCTCGAGCAGTGGCTGAAGGGCGCCAAGTCGTGACCGCGCTGACGCATGAACAGCAGGCAGTGCTCGTCCGTGCGGTGGCACGGCGTTCGCGTGGGGCCATCTCGTTGCCAAGGGCCCCGATCAGCCGCCGCGAGGCAATCCTGCTGTGGCACGACCTTGTCGCAGCCTATGCCCCGCCGCAGGGACGGCTGCTCACGCCCTCGGAACTGGCGAAGCTGCGTGGGCGCGCTTGGGTTCGCTCGGCAGGCCATGTTGCGCTGGGCGAAGACGCACTGTCACTCGCGTCGGGCCTCGCAGTCTGGCGGCTCGCCGTGCGCCTCGGAATGCTCGCGGAGCGCCGGACCCCGAGAGGTCTGGCCCGGGCGGCGACCATGGCTGCGGTCGGGCTTGCCGCGACGCAGCTTGCCGCCTGCACGTCGCTGTTCGGCGGCAACATCAAGGGCAACTTTGCCTGTAGCGCGCCGGGAGGGACCTGCGCCCCGTCGACCCTGATCGACGACCAGGCGCTGTCAGTTATCCAGAACGCCCGGCCGATGACGCCGGCCGGGCCGTACATTCGCCATCCGGCGGCAGCCAAGGCAGTAACGGCGTCTTACGTGCCGTCCGGTTCAGGTCGGATCGCCGCTGCGGGCGACGGCATGGTCCACCGCGAACGCCGGGTGCTGAAGGTCGTGTTTCCGTCGTTCGTCGATGGCGGCGGCAATCTCCACGAGCCGCGGATTGTTCACGCGGTGGTCGACGATGGCGCCTGGATGCAGCTGTCCTCGGGCGAACCCAACCTTGGCGACCAGGTCGAGGGCAGGGCGATCAGCCTCGCCAGCGCCGCCTATAGTCCGGCGCCCGCCGCGCCTGCCCCGGTCAGCGAGAGCGTCGCCGCTCCTGTTGCCGCGCCGGCGGATAGCCCGCCGCCGTCACTGCCAAGCTCGGAGGCCGTCGCTGCGGCGCGCGCCAAGGCCGCTGCACTCAAGTCGGGCAACGCGGTCGATGCGATCCGTGCCGAGGTTCAGGCGCGTCTCGCCCATACCGCGAAGGCGCAGGCCGGGGCCGTTCCCGCCCCGGCCGCACCCGCGAGCGCGGCCCCGATCGCAGGAACGACCGCGGCCGCCACCCCGGCTCCCGCCACTTCCAAACCCGCAAATGGCCCCGCCGCCTTTCCGGCCAAGGTCGAGGAGTAAGAGACCATGACCTCGCGCGGCTTCTGGGACCGGTTCCTCGACATGGTGTTCGGCGAAAGCGCGCATCCCGAGGCGGAGCGCCCAGTGCTAGGCGCGCCGATGCTGTCGAACTGGCTGCCCTATCGCAGCTTCGACAAGAAAAGCCGCATGTTCATCAATACGGACTCGGTCGGGTTCATTCTCGAGCTGGCCCCGATGATGGGCGCCGACGAGCGCAGCGGTGAGCTTCTCACCCAGTTTCTTTCCGATGCCGTGCCATCGGGCTGCGAGATCCAGCTGATCCACTGGCAAAGTCCCTCGGTCGGCGAGCGCATCGCCGATTGGGTCATGCCGCGCGTGGTCGCCAAGGGCGTCTATGGCCGCGCGGCAATGCACCGCGCGCGCTGGCTGCGCCGGGCAGCCTGGATGTCGATCTCGCGTGATGCGCCGTTCTATCTGCGCAATACCCGCGTGATCCTTTCGATCGGTGCTCGGCTCAGCGGCCCGATCGGCGCCGACACGCTCGTTACGGTGCGCGAGAGCCTCATGGGCACACTGCAGGCGCTGTCGATCCCGGCGCGCGACTTGAGCCCGGTCGAGCTGATCGCCTTCCTCGACGATTTTCTCTGCCCGGCGGTCGATAATGCCGACAAGCCCGAGCACTATTCCGAGCTCGATCCGATCAACGTCCAGTGCGTGCGGCGCGATCTCGAAACCCAGGTCACTCCCGACCGGATCGTCCTCCACACCGAGCGCTTTCGCCCGACTGGCGAGCGTCAGGACGGCGCACCTGTCATCGGCGAGGTCGTGCCCGACAAGTTCGACTGGCGCTTCTTCTCGGTGCGCAACCTGCCCAAGCAATGGGCGCCGTGGGATGTCCAGAAGATCATCGGCGATGTCATCAACGACAAGCTGCGCTTTGGCTGCAACGTCATGACCGTGCTCGGGCTGGTCTACCAGGACGAGGAGGCGGTCGCCTCGCGCGCCGGGCTCAAGGTCATGCGCACAACCAGCCTGGCCGACAGCCGCTCGGCCCGCTTCCTGCCCCAGCTCTCCGAACAGCGCGACGAATGGCAATATGTGCAGGCCGAGATCCGCCAAGGCCGCAAGCTTGCGCAGGTCTATTACGGCGTCGGCGCGCTCTCGCCACTCGGCAAGGGCGACATCAACGAGCGCATGGTGAAGTCGGTCTACAAGGCCTGCGGGTGGGACCTCATCGACGAGCGCTACCTCCAGGTCATGGGGCTGCTCGCGGCGATGCCGCTGTCACTTCCCAACGGGCTCTCAGCTGACCTCAAGCGCATGAAGCGCTTCAAGACCATGCTGACCACGACCGCAGCCTCGATTGCGCCGCTTCAGGGCGAGCACACCGGAGGGCATATCCCCCACGTCCTGCTGATCGGCCGGCGCGGGCAGCCGTTCTTCTGGTCGCCGTTCCAGAACGCGGCGGGCAACCACAACGTCGCGGTGTTCGGCAAGTCGGGTTCGGGCAAGTCGGTGTTCCTGCAGGACGTCTGCGCCGCGATGTCGGGGGCGGGGGCCAAGGTCATCGTGATCGACGACGGCCGCTCGTTCGAACACATGGTCAAGGCCTTCGGCGGTGCCTTCGTCGAGTTCAAGCTTTCCTCGGGCTTCTCGCTCAATCCCTTCGACATGATCGACGGCGAGGCCCTCGCGAGCGACGAGGACGGCGAGGACTACGAGGTCGAATGCCTCGCCATGCTCAAATCGATCGTCGGGCAAATGGCGCGCCAGCAGGACCGGCTGTCCGATACCGAGCGCGGGCTGATTGATTCTGCGGTGAGCACTGTCTGGCGCGACAAGCAGCGCGCGGGCACGATCGATGATGTCGCGGCAGCGCTGCGCGCACTGCCATCGCTCTATGCCGGCGATCTGGCCGACGCCATGTCGCCGTTCCTCACCGGCGGCACCTATGGCCGCTTCTTCGAAGGCGCCTGTTCGATCGATCTCTCGGCCGGGCTCACGGTGTTCGAGCTCTCCGATCTCTCCTCGAAGCCCGAACTGCGCTCTGTCGCGCTGACCGCGCTCATGTTCCTGACCCTTCGGGTGATGCGCGATCTCGACCGCTCGGTGCCCAAGCTCACCATGATCGACGAGGCCTGGCAGCTGCTCGGCGGCGGGCAGATGGGCCAGGCGATCGAGACCTATGCCCGCACCTGCCGCAAATATGGCGGCTCGCTGATCACCGCGACCCAGTCGCTCAATGACTTCTACAAGTCGGAGGGCTCGCTCGCCGCGCTTGAGAACTCGGACTGGTCGATCGTCCTCCAGCAAAAGGAAGAGACGATCAACGATCTCGCCAAACATCAGCGCTTCGAGATGGATCACTACACTGAAAGCCTACTGCGTTCGCTGAAGCGTAACGGCACCGAATATTCCGACGTCCTGATCAAGGGCCCCGAGACCCTGGCCGTCGGCCGCCTCGTGCTCGACCCCTATTCGGCGACGCTCTATTCCTCGAGCCCGCGGGTTTTTTCCGAGATCGAGGACAAAGTACGCGGCGGCCTCGCGCTTCCCGATGCGATCGAGCGGGTCGCCTTCCCAGATTTCGTGCCCCCGCAACCCGGCGCGCCGGACTTTGCCGAGGGTGAGCTGGCGGAGGCGGCCGAATGATGCCGGTCGCCCCAACTCTCCCGTCATCGCTCTCTCGCTCGCGCGCGGCCGACACCTGCTACTTCGCGCTGCGGCTGACGGGCTGGCTCGCCGTGACGCTCGCCTGCGTTGCCGCGCTGTGGCTGCTGTTCTTCGTGGCGCTCGGCAACTTTGGCTTCTCGGCTACCGTGCTCCAGCTCGAAAATTTCGCCTCGCGCTACGTCGCCGCCGACGGCGCGCGGCAGGACCGCTTCCGCCTGTTGTTCTGGGTCGCCAGCGCCGCGCTCTTTGCGGGCGTCGCCTTCTTTCGCCGCCATTCGCTGCGCGGCCTCGGCGCGCCCGCCATTCAATCATCGAAGGAGACCGATCATGGCTAGAACGCCGCGCTTAGCCCGAGTGTCAGACGACGCCGCAACCGCTGGCCCGCTGTTCGAGGCCGACATTGCCGCCGCGCCCGCCGCCCCGCCGCGCGCGCGCCTTGGTGCTGCCCCGGTGGCGCTGGTCGCCGCGCTCGTCGCCGCAGGGCTGTGGGGTGCCTGGGTCACCAAGAGCGTTCTGGCCGGACCCGACCGCCCGGCCATCGCGAAGGTCCAGTTGTCGGGCATCGTCGGCGAATATGTCCAGGCGCAGGCGCGCTCGGCAACGCCGCCCGAACAGGTCACCAGCGAAACCCGCGCCTTCATGGGCGAGGTCCAGCGCAATCTCGAACGCCGCGGCGCCTCGGGCCAGATCGTGCTGGTCGGCGAGGCAGTGCTTGCCGGCAATGTCCCCGACATCACCGCCGAGGTACGCCGCGAGGTCTACACCCGGGTCAAGATGCCGCAGGCCGCAGCCGGTGCCAGCGCCGACGTGATGGGCGCGATGCGCGCGGGCATGGCAGGGCCCGCGCCGCAAGCAGGCGCGTTCGGAGGGCAGGGCAATGCTCCCGGAAACTGACGTCCAATCTGTAGCGCCAGCGCAGCCCTCATCTGCACGCGCCGACCATGCCAAGCGCTGGCTGGTGATCGGCGCGCTCGCGGCAACGCTGGCGGCAAGTTCTTCGTTGGCAAGCTGGCGCGACCAGCACGCACTGCTCATCAATGCCACCCAGTCGCTGCCCAACTGGGCGTTCTGGATCGACAAGCACCGCATGCCCCAGCGCGGCGACTTTGTCGTCTTTGCTCCGCCGCAAACCGCGCTCATCACCGCGCATTTTGGTAAGGGCTCGCCGCCCTTCGCCAAGCGCGTATACGGCATGCCCGGCGATGTGGTGACCCGGCAGGGCAACGTAGTGCGGATCAACGGCGCCGAAGTCGCGCGCCTCAAGCCGACCAGCTCGCGCGGCGAAGCGCTGGAGCCGGGGCCGACCGGGCGCATCCCAGAGCACTGCTACTATCTCGGTACTGCGCACAAGGACGGGCTCGACAGCCGATATGCCGATGTGGGCTTCGTCTGCAGCGGCCGGATCATCGGCACCGGGGATTCGCTGCTGTGAGGCCGCGCGCCGCCTTGCTCGCCGCGAGCGGCGCTGCGCTCCTCGCCGGGTGGCCGCTCGTCTCGGCCTTGCGCGCCGCAGACTACGGCCAGATGGGCCAGACCTTCCCGATCATCGAGACCGATCTCCTGACCACCATCGAGACGCGTCTGAAGACGCTCGAGGCCAATGGCGGGATCGAGCGGATGCAGCGCCAGATGCAGGAACAGGCGGTCGCCAGCGTACGCCGCCCCAAGCCGGTCGATGGCATGACCCCGGCGACCGCCAGGCGCGAGTGGCTGTTCGATCCTTCGATCGTCACCGAGGATGATATCGTCGATGCGAAAGGCAACCTGATCGCCGCGCGCGGCACCTGGGTCAATCCGCTCGACATGGTCCAGCTAAGCCAGGCGCTGGTCTTCATCGACGGCGATAATCCCGCCGAACTGGCCTGGGCCGTCAAGACCTGGAGCGATGCCCGCGCCAAGATCATCTTCGTGTCCGGCTCGCCGTTCGACGCGATGAAGCCCTGGCAGCGGCGCTTCTATTTTGACCAGGGCGGGATGCTCACGGGCAAGTTCGGCATCCGCCACACACCGGCGGTAGTCTCGGCCGCGGGTTCGAACCTCAAGATCAGCGAGTTCCCCCTGCCGCCGGTGGCGTCCGCACCTGCCCCTGCACTCATTGGCGGAGGCAAGGCCTCATGACCCACCCTCTCATCACCTTCCTCAAGACGCCGATGGCCGCCCCGGAGACCCCGCGCCTGCGCCATATGCGCCGCTGGTGGATGGCGCTCTGCTGGGCGCTCGCGCTCGCCGTGTTGCTGCTGCCGCTCACCAAAGCGCTGCTGGGCGAACGGGGCGCGCTGCCCGCCCTGCTGCTGGTGCTCGCCGCGCCGGTACACGGGATGTTCTACTTCCGCGCCAAGCTCCGCGCCGACGACCACTTCAGCCGGGAGAACCAGCCATGACGCGGCTTTTCCGAACGATCGGCGGTCTCCTCGCCGCCCTCGCGCTCGCCTTTGCCGCAGCCGCGCCGGCCCGGGCCGATACGGTCTCGTGCCACGGCAAGTTCATCAATCCGATCACCGATGTGTGCTGGTCGTGCCTGTTTCCGCTATCGATCGGCGGGCTCTCGATCTGGAAGGGTTCGCGCCCCGACCCCAAGAACCCCTCGTTTCCCTTGTGCGCCTGCGGTTCGCCGATCCCGCGCATCGGCATCTCGGTGGGTTTCTGGGAGCCGGTGCGGCTCGTCGATGTCACCAACAAGGCATGGTGCTTCCCCAACCTCGGCGGGATCCGCCTCAACCCCGGTTTCGCCATCGGCAACGGCCACGTTCAGGGGCGCAGCCAGATCGGCGGCAAGGCGCAGAACTCCTCGCAGTGGCAGTCGCACTACTACGTCTACCCGCTGCTTTACTGGATGGAGATCCTGACCGATTTCCTTTGTTTCGAGCAGACCACCTTCGACGTTGCCTATGTGACCGAGATCGACCCGCTGTGGCAGGATTCCGCGCTCACCTCGATCATCAACCCGGAAGTTGCGCTGTTCTCGAACCCGATCGCGACCGCGGCCTGCGCCGCCGACTGCGTCGCGGCGACGGCCCGGCTGCCGATCGATCAGATGTTCTGGTGCGCGGGCTGCAATGGCGGGATGTACCCGTTGAATGGCCATGTCGCCGCGCACGTCACCCCGATCCAGGCCTCGCGGCTCGTTGCTGAGCGCATGCTCTACAAGATGCACCGCGAGGCGCTCGCCTGGGGCACGATGGGGTCGAAGGCGCTATGCCACAAATACCTGATGCCGGTGATGCGCAAGCAGCAATACCGGCTGCAGATGACCAATCCGATTCCGACGGTGAAAGGCCGCTACGCCTGCGCGCCAGTCGGCGCGACCACCATCATCCCCCAGACCGGCAAGGGCTACCCCGTCAAGGGCGAGGACTTTGGCTACCTCGTCTGGCGCAAGCGCAACTGCTGCATGCTGTGAGAACGCCCATGATCTTCGCGCGCACCCTGTCAAAGGCACGGATAGCTCCGATCGCGGGCTTCCTCGCGCTCACCGCGGTTTCGGCAGCTCTCGCGCAAACGATCGAGGGCATCGATCTCAAGGCGATCAAGGACCGGGCTACCGAAGCCACCGCCGATGCCCAGACGCTTGTCGATGCGGTTGCCGGCAAGGGCGAGGCGCACCGCGGCGAGGCTCAAGATCTGCGGGAGAAGGGCCTGGCCGCCGTCGCCGCGATCGATCCCGCCAGCCTCCCCAAGGGTCCGGATGGCGCGGTTGACTTCGAAGAGCTGCTGTTCGGGGCTGCCGCCAATACCCGCGCGCCGATGGGCGAGGGACCGATGTTCATGGTCTTTGCCACCCTGTCGATGCCGCAGGCCTCGCTTACCCGCCTGATCGCCGACACGAGCAAAGCCGGCGGCGTCGTGGTGTTCCGCGGATTTCCGGGCGGCAGCACCAAGGCCTTTGCCGATGGGTTGAAGCGCGTCGTCACCGACGAGGGCCAGGAAGCCCACATCGCCATCGACCCGCGCCTGTTTCGTGCCTTCAAGGTAGAGGCGGCCCCGACCTTTGTCGCCGCGGGGCGCGAATACGAGCTGTGCGATGGGCTCGACTGCACCAGCGCCATGCCCGATCACGACCGGCTGACCGGCAACGTCACGGTCGAGTTCGCGCTCGAGAGCTTTGCCGGTGGCCGAGGTCCGGGCGCCGGCGTCGCGCGCGTCGCGCTTGCCCAACTGGCGAAGGACCATTGAGATGCTCACGCGTCGCGGTTCAAGCAATGCACTGGCAATCCTGAGCCTGATAGCCGCGACCGGCGCGAGAGGCCAGGTCTACATTCCCCCGCCCGACGATCTCGTCGAACCTCAGCCCGCACTTCCCCCTGCGATCGACCCCGGCGTGCCCGCGCCTGCACCGCCGCCACCTTCCGCGCCCACCACCATGACTGTGGAAGAGGCCAAGGCCGAGGCGCGCTCCACCGGATCGAGCGTGCGCGGCGCCTACCAGGGCATCACCGATGCGCCGGGCGCTGCCGGGCAGATACCGGGCTATCAGGCGGAATATCCCGGACTCACCCAGTATTACGACAATCCAGGCAACATGTACGCCGACGGCGCGGCTGCCGGGTTCAATAGCGATGCTTACCGTACCGCCAATTCGACCACGCGGCCAACTGTCGATGTCACCCGTACGGACCTAACCCGCGCGAACACCGTCACCGACGATCCCAATGCCTATCTCCAGGGAGTGAGCGCGGACGGTTCGACCGGCAACTGCGTGCCCCTGCCGCCCAGTCCCGGGACGACCAATTCCGCCGAGTGGACCTGCAATGTCGGATCCACTGTCGTAGAACAGCCCAAGACCTGCACCCGCAGCCTCACTGTCGCAGCGTGGAACGAGACGGTCTACCAGTACCTCTGCGTCACAGCCCCGGGATTTCCGGGCTGCGCGGCGCTTGAGGGCAATTCCTTGTGCCATCAGACCAGCACCTTCCCGGTTCCTGAGTACAATCTTACGGTCGACTACTACGACTGCGACAGCGCGGTTACGGATCCCAATATCTACCTGATGGGCACGGTCGCGAAGCCGCCCCCGCCTGATGCCTTCCAGGTCGTGAGCAACGTCTATCGCTGTAACAATGATGGGATCACTGACGCCCTGACCTTCGATCCGGTGACGGGTTTTCCGGTGCAATACGTGAGCGGGCTTCAGCAGTGTGGGGCAATATCGGCGGAGCCGAGCTGCACCCGCACCACCGCCTCCGCGGCAGGGTTGCCCGAACGCCAGCTCTGCAAGACCTGGGACTTCATTGGCGATCCATTCGGGGGCGGGGGCTATCTTTATTGCCTCGAACCCGCTGCGCCCGAAGAGGTCTATTCGTGCAGCGGCAATGTCGCCGGGATCGTGCCGGAAAGCTCGGTCTCGAAGTGGTTCACGCAGATCTGGACCGACAATGCCTGCTCGGTCGATCTCGGCACCTGCACGCTGGCTTCCGAAACCTGCACTGCGCCTAACGAAACCCGTTTGGTCGACGGCGTTCCGGTGACCCGGCCGTGCTGGGAGACGACGAAGACTTACCAGTGCCAGACCGTGGTAGGCGGCGGCAACGACTGCGGCAAGCTCGATGCGACGCCGGGCTGCGCTTTCGACCACGAGACATGCCTCGACGATCCGCCGAGCGGCGATGGCTCATGCAAGGTCGCCGAGCGGGTCTACAAATGCCCGATCCCGGGCTCGACTACACAGCCCGCGCAATACATCTGCGGAGACGACGTCTACTGCGTGAACGGCGACTGCGAGCCGATCGTTCGCGAGGCTTCCGACGAGTTCAAGGACGCAGTCGTGGCGCTCAATGCGCTCGGCCAGGCCAATTCCGAGTTCGACGAGTCAACGCTGACCCTCTTCAAGGGCACCGCCGAGAGCTGCGCGCACAAGGTCTTCGGCCTCGCCAATTGCTGCTCGGGGAAGGGCGTGCCGCTCCTCGTACCGCTGCTATGCAGTCCCTCGGAGGTTCTGCTCGACCAGAAGGACGACGCTGGCCTGTGCCACAAGATCGGCACCTATTGCTCGTCGAGCTTCCTCGGGATCTGCCTCACCAAGCGCGACATCTATTGCTGCTTCCAGTCAAAGATTAGCCGCATCCTCCAGGAGCAGGGCCGCCCGCAGCTCGGTAAGACATGGGGGACGCCCAAGAAGCCGGTATGCGACGGTTTCACCATCTTCGAGTTTCAGCAACTCGACCTCTCGGTGATGGATTTCTCGGAAATCTACGCGGAGTTCGTCGATGCGGCGAAGCTCCCTGACGAAGCCGCCACACTCATCGAAATCCAGGCAAAGATCGAGGCCTACTATGCCGCGCACAAGCCATGACTCCAGCGCCCACGTCATCTCACTCAGCGATGTGGGCGTCGCCACCGACATGACCGTGCTCGAATTCTGCGTGGGCATGGCGCTCGCCCGCCGCGGCAGCCTGACGGCGCGCGAGATCGCCGACGAGGTCTCGACCTGGCTCGACAAGCCGGTTCGCTGCCGCGCGCTGAGCGGCCAGCTCAAGGCCATTGCGGCGCGGGGCTGGGCGAGCCTCGAGGCCGGGACCTACACGCTCAGCGAAACAGGAACCGAAGCGCTGCGCGGCTTCTACAGCACGCTCGTGCGGATGCTCGATGGCGGCCGCCGGCTGCTCGATGTCGCTGTCTTCATGTCACTGATCAAGGAATTCGAGAGGAGCGGATCATGAACCACCGCCAATGCATTGCCCTGCTTGCCGCCTCCAGCCTGACCCTCGTCGCAGCCGCCCCGCTGCACGCCGCGGACGGTGACGGCGTCGAGGTCCGGCAGTCCGAGGACGCGCTGTACTGCAAGGAGCGGAAGCTCGGCACCTGGTTCTACTGCGAGAAGCCCAAAGAGGAGCCCCGCAAGGCAGCCACAGCGCAGCCGCCGGCGCGAGAGCGCCTTGCCGCAATCGGGACGCAGCTTGAGGAACTGAAGGCGCGCGCCATCCTCGAACCGAGCCCGGAGAACGTCACGGCCTATGTGCGCTTCCAGCGCGAGCAGCTCGACCGCTCCTCGATGTTTGCCGACGTCTGGCAGCGGGCGCTGTGGCAGGATCCGGGGCTCGACTACACGCTGCAACGCCCGGTCTCGACGCTCGGCAAGCGTGCATGGATCGATGAGCGCAAATCCGACCGCGACCGCGTCATGGCCAGTCTCTCGCAGCGCTACGGGGTGTTCTACTTCTTCGCCTCGAGCTGCGGGGCCTGCGACATCTTCTCGCCAATCCTCAAAGCCGTCTCGGACAAATACGGGCTCTCAGTGCTCGCGGTCTCGACCGACGGCGGGCCCTCGGCGACCTTCCCCGGCTACATGGTCGACAGCGGCCAGTACGAGAAGCTGGGCCTTGGCACCGACCGCCAGGTGCCGGCGCTGGTCCTGTTCGATTCCGTCACCAAGCAGCCGATGCCGATCGGCTACGGGATCCTCAGCCAGGATGAAATCATGGACCGCGTCTTCCAGCTGACGCAGGTCAAGCCCGGGAGTGACTACTGATGCACCCGCGTATCGCCGCCCGCCTCCAGCAGGTCTCGCGACGCGCGCTTGGCACTGTGCTCGGCGGCGCCGTGCTGCTTGCTTCGCCCAGTCCCGCCTCGGCCGGAGTTGAGGGCGAGATGCAAAGCTTCATGTCCGACATGGGGGTCCAGGCCAATGTCACCGGCCCCAGCGCCTACCAGGGCCAGTCGGCGGGCTACTATTCGATGGGTTCGGTCTGGTCGCGCTTCCCGCAGAAGAACATCCAGCCCTTCAATATCCAGTTGCCGCATGCGCGCGCCGGCTGCGGGGGCATCGATCTCTTCGCCGGGTCCTTTTCGTTCATCAACACCGCCGAACTCGTCGCGATGCTCAAAGCGACCGCCAACAATGCGCTCGGCTTCGCCTTCAAGCTCGCGATCGACACCATCTCGCCTGAGATCGGCAAGGTCATGGATGAGCTCGCACAGAAGGTTCAGCAGATGAACCAGATGAACATCTCCTCGTGCGAGACCGCGCAGGCCTTGGTCGGCGGCCTGTGGCCCAAGAGCGATACGGCAAGTTCAGTCATCTGCGAGGCCATCGCCAACAGTCAGGGCGCGGTCTCAGACTGGGCCCGCGCGCGTCAGCAATGCAACAACGGCGGCCAGCGCGAGGCCCTGAAGGGCGCGAATTCCGACCCGGACATGAAGGAACAGGCCGGGATGCCCAACAACTACACCTGGGAAGCGCTCGGCAAGAAATACGGCGGGTTCGACAGCCAGTTCCGCGAGTTCCTCATGACGCTGGTCGGCACGGTGATCTACGATCCCGCCGGCACCGGCGGCAAGCCGCGGGTCCAGTTCATCGGACCTGCCGATCCGGCGCTGATCAGCGCCATGCTTGATGGCACCTCGTCCACCCCGCACAAATACTGGAGCTGCGGCGGCGATACGACCAAGTGCATGACCCCTTCTGAAACCGACATGGTCATCGGGCCCAATGCGGCGATCAAGGCGCGGGTGCGCACGCTCATCGAGAGCATGGCCCTCAAGGTCCGCGATCCCGGCGCCTCGCTGACCCCTGCCGAAATCCAGCTCCTCGGCATGGCGAGCGTCCCGGTCTACAAGATCATCACGGTGAGCGCGGCGGCCGAGTTCGGCATCTCCGCGCAGGAGATCAACGACCTCTCCGAAATCGTCGCGGTCGATCTCGTCACCACCATGACCATGCGCTTCATCGACATGGCGGTTAACGCCCGCTCGGACTTTAACGGGGCTGACGCCGATTCCTTACGCGAATGGCGTGAGGGACTTTACGAGACGCGGCGCAATTTCCTGGGGATCGCGGCGCGCACATCGCAGCGCTTCGACCAGACTTTCGCGCTGATCCAGCGCACGCAGATGCTCGAGAAGACCCTGCGCACCCAGCTCTCGCCGCAAATGACGGCCGCGCTGCGCTTCTCGCGCACGCTCGGCAGCCAGGTCCAGTAGGAGCGCCTCGCCCATGCTCGAGGTTTTCACGGTCGGGGGCGGCGACTACCTCGTCAACACCTTCAACGCGATCGCCGCCTGGACCGGCTCGGGCGGGTTCAAGTCGCTGATCCGGGTGTGCATGGTGATGGGGCTGATCTACGCGCTCCTCATCACCGCGATGGATCTCGACTGGCGGGCATGGTTCCGCTGGTTCGTCCAGTCGACCCTGATCTATCTCGTGCTGATGGTTCCGACCGTGACGGTGAAAGTCACGGACCGCGTCAATCCCGGGCTCGCCCCAGCCACAGTGGCCAACGTGCCGATCGGTCTTGCGGCGATGGCCTCGTTCACCAGCCAGGTCAGCGACTACCTGACCCGCACTGCCGAGACGGTCTTTGTGATGCCCGCTGCGCTAAATTATTCCAACGGCGGGTTCGTCTACGGCGCGCGGATGTGGGACAAGGTTCGCGGGTTCGAAGTGCGCGATCCCGTCTTCAAGGCCAATCTCGACGGCTACCTCAAGCAGTGCGCCTATTACGACATTCTGCTGGGCACCAAGAGCCTCAAGCTGCTGAGCGAAGCGCCCGATCTATGGGCTGAACTCGGGGTCGATGCCGCTACGAACCGCGGGATGAAGTACCTCACCGATACCGGCGCCGGCACGGTCGATATCGAAGGCAAGACCTGCGCGCAGGCCTGGACGCTGATCAACAACCAGTGGGATACGCAGATCAACGCCTACGCGCTGCCCTTTGCCCACTCGATGTACCCCAAGCTCACCGAGGCGGCAGCCGGCGCGAAACTTGCCGCGGACGTGCCCGTCGTCTCACAGCTCCTCACCGGCACGGCGATGACCCGGAACCAGTTCTTCAAGCAGAAGAGCATGGTCGATGCCTTCGAGGCCGCCCAGCTCGATTTTGGCAATGCTGACGCCGATTCCTTCGCGCTCCAACGCGCCGACACGCAGACCCGTAACTCCATGACGACGGCGGCCGAGCAGGGTCTCATCTGGATCCCGGTCCTGGGCGTGGTTCTGACCGTCGTCTTCTACGCGCTGTTCCCGATCGTCTTCCCGCTGCTGCTGTTTCCGCGCAGCGGCATCGCGACCCTGAAGGGCTATTTTTCGGGCTTCTTCTACCTCTCGGCCTGGGGCCCGATCTACGTCCTCATCCACTCGTTCATCATGGACCGGCTCGCCAGCCAGACCAATGTTGTGGCGGCAGGCAGCGTCAATCTTGCCAATTGGGCGGGGATCGATGCGGTAAACCAGGACGTCGCCACTATGGCGGGGTTCCTGATGATGTCGGTGCCGGTCCTGGCGCTGATGGTGATGCGCGGCACCATGTCAGTCGCCAATAACCTCGGCTCGATGCTCGCGCCGGTCCAGGCAGGCTCCGATGCAGCCGCGCTTGAGCGAACCACTGGTAACTATGCTTACGGCGACGTCAGTTACGGCAACCTCAATGCCGAGAACCGCCAGATGTCGCAGTGGAACATGGCGCCGAATCTCATCTCCGGAGCCGGACATTCGGGTTTCCGCGAGGCCGACGGTCGCATGTTCAACGAATATGGTTCTAGCCATTCGGTAATCGATACCAATGCCGCGATGTCGCAGCTGCCGTTCAAGCCGACCATGACGAGCGGCTATGCCACGGACCTCAGGTCGCAGGGGCAGTGGTACCTCAGCGAAGCCGACAAGATCGAGAACGGCACCTCGACGAGCTGGACCAGCTCGAAAGGCAGGTTCGGTAGCGCGGTCACCGCGACCAGCGACGTGTCCGGGTCGCGGCGCGAAAGCGGGTCGCGCGCTTCCGATACTCACAATGTCGGCGGAAACGTTGTGGTCGAGGGCGCCAAGGGCAGCTCAACCCGTGATGTAACGAACAACGATCTGATCCTGCGAGAGGGCAATTCGCGGTCTTCCGGCGACTTTGCGAGCCGCACCTTTGGTTCGTCTGCAAGCCTGACTGGTTCCGGAACCATGGGCACTCCCGGCAAAGACATTGCGGGCAGCGGTCTATCTGCGACCATCCAAGGTTCGATCTTTGGCCGAAAGGAGATCGGCGACGACGCACGCGCCGGCACCGAACGTTCGGCTACCAATCAGACGACACGCGGCACCGATAAGTCCGAAGAGACCAGCGATCGCGTGGTCGTCAGTGGGTCGAGCGGCGATGTCCAGTCGTCGGGGACCTATAGCCAAAGCTCGGAATACGGCGACCACAGCCATTCGCGGACCGATACGGATGGCAACGATTGGCGCGTGGCAGAAGCGGAAGAACGCCGCGCCGCCGCTGCCCGCTACCGCGAGATCGGCAGCCGGATGATGTCCGAGGCGAGCTACGCCGAAAGTCACGGCTTCCAGATCTCGAGCGACATGTCCAACCTTATCCAGGACCGCTACGAGACGTTGCAGCGTGACCATCCCGAATGGCACCTGCCGGATATCTCGAATCCTCGCCTCGACTATCGCGACGTGACGCGCCGGGATCAGGCCATCACCTACATCATGGACGACCTGATAGGCGACCTGCGCGCCCACCGGATCAACGAACTCGGCGACGTGGCCGCTATTGCTGGTTCGGGCTTGCTTGGTACCAATACCAGCCTTGGAATGCCGCAAGCACCTTCACTTCCAGCGGCTGCTCGCGCGGAAGGACTCGTGCCGTCGCCGCTCGAAGGAGGAACCCTGCTGGCCGTTCCAGAAGGCCCGGTTGATGGGGCGGCCTACGCCCGCAATCTTGGCATGATGGTCAAGCCTGACGCCCGGCTCGGCCGTATGGATGGAGAACTGGTGCCGGCGATGGGCGTGGTCGCAGACGAAGCGCGCTCACTTGGTCTGCCGACGCCGGTTGTCACCTCAGGCAACGACAGCACCCAGCATATGGCCGGATCTGCGCACTACGCCAATCGAGCGCTCGACTTCAGAGGCAACAACATCTCGGACGAACAGGGTGAGCGTTGGGCAACACAGGTCCGATCACGGCTTGGCGATGGCTATGCCGTCCAGTTCGAACGCTTCCCCGACAAACCGGAACGCGACCATCTGCATGTCGCCAGGAAGCGAACTTAATGCTTCAGCCAAACAGACGCGTCTGCCATGCAAAGAAGCCCACAAACACGATCATCAGACCTGCGAGAATGACCCTCAGATAGGGGATTCCGGGGCCATTTGTTTCGCGAACTCTTGGGAAGGCGATCCCCGTCACAGGGTCGCAGTCAGCGCCGCGACACGTGATCGGCATTCCATCCAGTCCGTAACGATCATGGTCCATCGAGGGTCTCCTCGCCCTGGCCATGATTACCCCAAACGGACTGATTCTTCAATCATGTGCCAGGAACAGGTCGAGCCCCCGCATAACTGCCGAACCCTCTCCCCTCGCAGCGCAACGCGCTGAAATCGTAGGCGGAGGCGCCCGGATCAATCTGTATCAGCTTCCAGTTTCCGGGATGGCTGCCCAGTCTTCAAACTCAGCCATCAGATCGTCGGGCGCAACTACCCGATCAGCTTGGTCGACAAAGGCGACATGGATTTCGGACCCGTCGGACCTTCGCATCAGCCTCATGGGCGGTGTCCGGCCCTGGCCGACCCAGCGATCGGACCACTCGCGCATCGCCAGGAATGGCAGTCGCAGCGCCTCGCCCATTTCGGTGAGGCAGTATTCCTTCCTCGGCCGGCTGCCGTCCGCCTTGTAGTCCTGCTGGACCATCAGCCCTGAAGCGACGAGGCGCTTGAGCCGGTCGGCGAGTACTGTCCGCGGAATTCCGATCTCGTTTTGGAAATCGTCATATCGACGTACCCCGTACAAGGCGCTGCGCAGGATCAGCAAGGCCCAGCGATCTCCAAGAAAATCGAAGCTCGCGGCAAGTGTGCAGCGGCTGATGTGCACCGGGGATTGTCGACGAAAAGGAGGTGTGGCCATGCGGCCCAGAATATCTGGGTTGCAAAAGCAAATCCAGCATCTATGCCTAGGTATCAAATTTGGACTCAGTATCGATGCGAGGAGGCACAGTCGTGAACGCAATGAGCCTGGCCATTCTCTGGCCGACCGTGGCCCTGGCAGGCCTGATATTCGTCGTCTGGTCCATTCTCCTGCGCAAGCGCTTCGCCCATATTGCGGCCCACCGGCCCACCGCTGCCGACTTCGCCAATGCGGAAGCCGTCGGCCGCTACTTTCGTCCGGTCGAGCGGCCCGCGCAGAACCTTGCGAACCTGTTCGAGATGCCGGTGCTTTATTTCTCGCTGGTGCCTCTGCTGATCCTGACGGGCAGTGCCTCTGCCGCGCAGGTCGCGCTGGCGTGGATCTTCGTCGCGCTCCGGGTGGTGCATTCCGCCATCCACATTGGCCCCAATACGGTTCGGACCCGCGCCCGCGTCTATATCGCCTCGAGCATCGTGCTGCTCGCGATGTGGGTGGGCTTCGTCATCAGTCTTTCGGCAATCACTGGAGTTGGCGCATGAACCTTTCCAAGGGCGACGCCCGGCAGCCCCATGTCCTCATCATCCATGAAGTTGAAGACTACGATAAGTGGAAGGCGATCTTCGACGATGCCGCCGTGATCCGGCGCGAGGCGGGCGAGATCGCCTATCAACTCTTGGCCCATGACACGGATGCCCGTCAGGTCGTCCACTTCTCGTGGTGGACGTCGCTCGATGCGGCGCGCGCCTTCTTCGAATCCCCGGAGCTCGTCGAGATACGGCGTGTCGCCGGCGTTCGCGCGCCGGAGTTTCACTATCTCAACGAAATTGAGGCGGGGACGCTATGATGCGCAAGAACCCGTTGCTCGGTTATCAAGGAGCATCGCGATGATTTCCCATGTCTTTGTCGCCACGAATGGCCAGGATCGGGCAAGCGACTTCTATGCCCCGATCATGGGTGAACTGGGATGGCGGCGGCGGCATTCCGAAACCCCGACACATCTGGTGATCTGGAACCCTGCTACCTCGACGCGCCCGCTGTTCGTTCTGGGCCCGCCGTTCGACGGCCATGCGGCTGATCCGGGTAACGGGGGCATGGTGGCGCTTCTGGCGCCCGACCGCGCCATAGTCGATCGCGCACATGCAATCGCCATGACCAAAGGCGCGACATGTGAGGGAGCACCGGGTTTGCGGCCACAATATCACGCCAACTACTATGGTGCCTATTTCCGGGATCTCGACGGCAACAAGATTTGCATCGTCTGCCATGAGGCAGAGAATTCCTAATGCTTACGCAAAGGTCGATCCCATGAACCATTCTCCACCAGCCCCCCGCCACGCCATGGACGTCGCGCCGCGCACTAAGCCATCCAACTATCCGCCGCAGTTCGCCGCGCGCGTCGCTGGCCGGATCAAGCGCCAGTTGGGTGATGTCTTCGGGCTGTCGCGCTTCGGGGTAAATCTCACGATACTGCCGCCTGGGGCACAGTCCGCCCTGCTACATCGGCACACAGAGCAGGAGGAGTTTGTCTACATCCTCTCCGGTCATCCCACCTTACGAACCGACACGGGCGAGGCCCCGCTAGAGCCCGGGATGTGCGTGGGGTTTCCAGCGAACGGTATCGCCCATCACTTGGTCAACCAGACCGGGGTGGAGGTTCACTATCTTGAGGTGGGCGACCGTAGTGCCACCGATCAAGGCGAATATCCCGAGGATGACCTGGCCGCCGCATGGTCCGAAGGCGGCTGGAGCTTCACCCGTAAGGATGGAGCCCCGTGGTGAGCGACAGCAGCGGGCGCACTGACGAACCGAAGGGGTTAACATGTCCGCACAAACTTTGATCAAGCGCCGCACGGCCGCAAGTGTGCTGGCGGCCAAGGGGGGTGATAAGCTGGTAGCCCTGACGGCCTACCATGCGCTCAGCGCATCGCTGGCCGATCCCCATTGCGATATCCTGCTTGTCGGCGATTCACTGGGCAACGTGTTGTACGGTTTCGAATCGACGCTGCCAGTGACGCTGGACATGATGATCGCCCATGGACGCGCGGTTGTGGCCGCATCCGACTACGCGCTCGTGGTCGTCGACATGCCGTTTGAATCCTACGAGCAATCGAAGGAGCAAGCCTTTGCTTCCGCAGCGCGGGTAATGCGGGAAACGGGCTGTGGGGCAGTTAAGCTAGAGGGCGGCAGCCACTTTGCTGAAACGATAGCTTTTCTCACTGCGCGCGGGATTCCAGTAATGGCTCATATCGGGCTGACGCCGCAGTCGATTCACACTCTTGGTTCGTTCAGGGCCCAAGGCCGCGACGAAGCGGCTGCCCTATCGCGTTCCAATACACCTGGGCCGATCGAGATGGACGCTGAAGCCGTCGCGGCGGCCGGAGCTTTTGCGGTCGTAATCGAAGCGGTCGTTGAGCCACTGGCAAGACATATCTCTGCCAAGATCGCGATTCCAACGATTGGCATCGGTGCAAGTCCAGCCTGCGACGGACAAATTCTGGTTCTGGAGGACATGCTTGGAATGACAGAGCGGACGGCTCGTTTCGTTGAGCGCTTCGCTGATGTCAGATCGACTATGAATGCCGGGATTGCAGCATTTTCGTCGGCTGTACGCAACGGTTCGTTCCCCAAGAACGGCAATATCTATGGTGTGAAGGCATGATCGGCAATTGCGTCGTTTGCGCTGGTAGGCCTCGCGGCCGGCTAAACGGTTTCATTTGACCCTTTGCTTTGCCAATTTTCTCGTCAAAGTCCGGCGGTGCATGCCAAGTCGACGGGCGGCTTCGGAGACATTGAAGCCCGCCTCCGCCAGAACCTCGTGGATCTTCTCCCACTCCAGCGTCTTCACCGAGGTCGCGCGATGTGTGACCGCGATGCCGGTATCAACTTCGTCTTCGGCAAAGGCCGCTTCGATGTCATCTGCGCTCGCCGGTTTGGCGAGGTAATGACACGCACCGAGCTTGATCGCCCCGACCGCTGTTGAGATCGATGCAAAGCCGGTTAGCACGACGATGCGCATGGCTGTATTGGCGGCTGCCAGTGCCTTGATGCATTCGAGACCGGACGCCCCGCCCAGTTTCAGATCGACTACAGCAAAGTCCGGCGTAACCTGAGTCAGCATATCTACAGCACGCTCGGCGCTATCGGCATGATGTGGCGAGTAGCCGCGCCGTTCAAAGGCCCTCACGAGTGCCCCGGCGAGGGCGGCATCGTCTTCAACGATGAAAAGTTTGCGCCTGCCCGTCATGCGGCCTCCAGCCGCAGGGCGCTGACGGGAAAACGCAGAGTGACCGTGGCGCCACCTTCGGGCCGGTTCGTTGCGACCGTGCTGCCGCCAATCTTGCGCAAGATGTTGACCACCAGGAACAATCCAAGTCCCGATCCATCCCGGTCCTTACTTGAACAATAGGGAACGCCGAGCCCGGTGAGCATGCACTCGGGGAAACCGTTTCCGCGATCATGGACAGCGATCACGACATCTTCGTCCTCGCTGTCGACCTGAATACCTACCCAGTGGGGCGAGGCCTCCACGGCATTGTCGAGCACATTGCCCAACATCTGGCGAAACACGGTATCCGACACGATCGGCAAGTCGACTGCGAGATTATTGCGATACTCGAGTTGCCCTGGCTTCCTGCGTTCGTCCCATTCGGAGATCGTGCGGTCCAGAAATTTGCTGAGCGTCGTGCGCCGGGCATCCTCGCCACGCGCCTGACCTGAGGACAGCAGTATGCCCGAGACGATTTCCTTGCATCGCTTAAGCTGCAGCTGCACTTCGCGAAGATCGAGGCTGAGCGCGCTGTCCTTGCGGATCGTATCGACCTTGTCCCAATCACTGAGGATCACCGTCAAGGTGGCAAGGGGCGTGCCGAGTTCATGCGCGGCGCCCGACGCAAGCAGGCCAAGGCGCATGATGTGCTCCTCTTCAAACGCCTGATGCTCAAGTTGAGCAAGACGCGCGTCCCTCTCGCCCAGATTGGCGTTGATGCGGTTGATGAACCACACCAGCAGGACGGCTGCGAGCAGAAAGCACAGAAACATCCCCTGGATATGCAGGTCGAACATTCCGCCAGCATGATTGCCGTGCATTCCTGAATGCAGCCCACTGATCGGACGATAGGCCTGGGTCAACCAGATGAAACTCCCGGCGGTAACGGCGACAATTGTCCATGTGGCCCAGGCTTCAAGCAAGACCGCGCCGAGAATGACCTGAAGAAGGTAGAGCGAGACGAACGGATTGGTCGCGCCGCCACTGAGATAGAGCTGCGCGGTCAGAGCCGCTACATCGAGCAGCAGTTCCATGAACAAGGCCGTGCCAGACCGATCCTGACTATGCGCCCGGCGGTGCAGGCTGATGATATTGAGCGTGACGAGAAAGCCGATCACGCACAGCATCTCAGGCAAAGGTAGCGCGATGCCGAAATAGAAATGAACGACAATAATCGTCGCGATCTGGCCGACCACTGCGATCCAGCGGAGGTAGATGAGCAGCAGTAGATTCTTGGCGTTCATCGCCGCCCGGGCGTCGTCGTTCAGCGCAGCCCGGTGCCGCTCGACCGGCCTTATGGTGACGTCACCATTCATCGCTCAAACCACCAGATGACCAGTGGCACCCAGACGAGGGTCGTGGTGGTGACGCCTTTGACGGTTTGATAGGCGATCCACAGCCAGAAATAGCGGCGGCAATGCCCCTTCAGTTGTTGCAAGCCGCCGCGCACATTCCACTCGAATACACCTTCGCCAAGAGAGCCTGGGATCATTTGCCTCCATCCTGCGCGGCGGTTGCGGCTCGCGCGGCGTCGACTTCGCGCATGTACTCGTTTGTCCGCTCTTTCACCAGTTCACGGTGCTCGCTCACCGCGGCCTCGCGGTAGAGGTGCCTTCCGCCGCCCATCAGCAGGATTACGATGGCCATCAGCGTGCAGACCGCGCCAAAGCTCGATCCGATTTTGTCACCGCCGCGCCGGGTCTCGGCGAACATCAGCAGACACATGATGGCCGAGACGACGATGCTGATACCAAAGACGATGGTGACGCTGGCAGTCGATCCCGGCACCGCCGGCAGAGTCAGGAGCGCCAACGGACCAACGGCGAATTGCAGCACAGTCGGCCACAGCGCCCAGCGATAACCTTTGCGAAGCAGTTCAGCGCGCTCAAAGCCGGTCGCGGCGATATCCTCGTCGCTCCCGCGCCGGAACAGCCAGACCATCAGCAGGCCGGTCATTGCCGGACAGGCGAGCAGGAAGTGGGCATAGCGCGGCCAAATGAACGGCAGAGTCAGTGCAGAGAAAAAGCCATGAACGCCGGCCCACTTGTCCGGGTACAGCATCAGCGTGATGTTGGTCAGGAAGATAAGCGGAACGAACAGGAAGATCAGGCTGGCAAACGTGATCAAAGCCAGATGCAGCCCCTTCGCGTTGTCCATTCTGTGCCAGAAATATTTGTGCGCGTAGGTCAGCAGGAACGCGGTGATGACCAGCGGGATGATACTGATCCAGGCGAAGCCGGTCAGCGCGTTCGCGGTGTAGAAATAGACCGTGTAGAGCGTGTTGATCGCCAGCAGCGGACCGACGCCCAGCACGACCGCGATGCTCTTGTTCGCGGTGATCGTCGAGGAAATGGCATAGGCGAGCTTGTCGTACCGACGCTCTTTCAGCCCTTTCAGCTCATACCAAAGGGTCAGGAAAGTGCCGCCCACCATGAAGTTCACGAAGGCGATGTGCATGATGAAAAAGCCAACGAGAACGGCAACCAGCACGGGTTCTGGCGCTGGCAGTGGCAGCGGGATATCGACCGGAACGGGTGTCGCGCTCATCGTGTGATCTCCTTGGCCGCAGTCTCCTTGGACCTGGCGGCCTTCATGGCTTCAGCCGTGTAGGCGGGATTGACGGTGACGCCGGCGCTTTGGCCGCCTGCAATTGGGGCTTCATTGGCCTGCAGGTGCAGCATGTATCCACCAAGAAGCTTGAGGTCGTTCTGGTTGCCCGGGAAGGGCGGCATGAACGGCTGGGCATCATGCATGTTGGCGAGATAGGCCTGGATCGCAGCGGGATCCCATTTGCCGTCACCCATCATCCGGCGGAACTGGCCGGTTACGCTGTTGACGCCGTTGCCGGTGTGGCACCGCGAGCAGGCGATCATGAAGACGTCCTTGCCCTGTTGCAGTTGCGGGATTTGCGCGGGCTGAGCCTTGCCGATCTCGGCGCGGGTCAGGGGCGTCGAATAGGTGGCGTGAGCAAGCAGGCCATCGCGCTGGAGCAGCGGGTAGTCATCAACCCGGATGCCGTTGGCATACATGTAGCGACCGATGACATAAGGCTTGCGCACGAATTCGCGCACCCGCTCGAAATGACCGGTCATCCAGATGATCGCCGCCAATGGCACCAGCGGCAGCCACCGCGGCACGCGGTTGGGACGGTAGATGGCAAACTGCGCCACGATGAGGATGAGCGCCAGGCTGCCGACGATCACCTTGATCAGCAGATCATGCCATTCGGTGAACTGCAAAGTCAGCAGGCCGACGCTGAGGTTCGCGGCCATGGCCTCGGGCACCTTGGAATAGTACCACCAGCCTCCCACCAGCATCAGCGGGGCAAAAATCATGATCCACAGGCCGGCGGCCCGGATCGCATTGGTCCGAAGCTCCGGATCCTTGCGGGTAAAGCAGAGCGTCAGGAACATTGCGATCACGCCCGCCTCCATCAGCGCCAGCGGCGTGCGGAAGGCGAGTTGCGGCAGGTACATGGGATTGGTGAAGCCGACGAGAAGGCTGCGGTCGGTGAGCCAGTTGCCCGGGTCCATCATGAAGCCCAGGATCGAGACGATGATCGCCATCGTCACCCACGAGAAGAAACCGAGAGCGAAGCCGAGCTTGATATGCCGGACCTTGGCGGTGCCTGTGCTCCACTTCTTCCAGGTCAGCGTGTAGGCAACGATCAGGACGACTTCGGTGATGAAGACGAGCCATTCAATGAACCAGCCCCAGAAGAACACCCGGATGAGGCTGGCGATCGAATAGGGATTGACCAGTGAAACCGACAGCCAGATGCCGACACCGGTGAGCGCTCCGACTGTCGTCGTGATGAGGAAACAGACAAACAGGATCTTGTAGGCAAGCTGGTCCCAGCGTGCGTCCTGCTTCTTGTGGCCATACCATTCCATGGCAGCGACCAGCGGCATCATGCCCACCGCAAGGCCGTGGTTGATGAGAACGTGCAGGATGGCGATAATCGCGATCAGGCCACGGTTGCCGAGCAGATCGAGGTGGAAAATCGGAAAATCCATCAGCGCGCCTCCACGATTTCAGCGCGATTGGCGCGAAGATCGGCTCCAAGGAGGACCAGAAGCCAGGCTTCGAAGCCAAAGAAGATGGTGCCCAGAATGTAGGACGGGCTGCCCGCTTCAGCGCCGAGGATCAGCCAGAGACCGAGCCCCGCGAGGATGATCGCGGTTGCCCCGGGCGCCCAGAGATAGGCCAGCTCGTAGGGATGAGAGGCATCGCGGGATCTGCGCCAACGCGCCAATGTGCCGCGCAAACCAGCCAAGGCGAGCACCGCAATCATGATGCTGCCGATCATCAGGAAAAGTTGCGGCTGGCCGATCAATGCAAGCAGCGCAGTCAGCATCACAACATTCAACGCAATCGACCGATACGGTCGCTCGCCAAGCCATCTGGCTAATCTGTACATGGTTCAAGTCCACTTCCGCTCTGGGAAACAGCAGCGCTCTTGATGATCAGCAGCAAGAAGCGGAATGGGACAAACTGTCACAGGGTCACCAACGGCGAGGTCCGTAACTTACGCAATATCTGAAAACTCTGGCTTTTTGGGGCATCGCCCCAGCGCAGATCACGTTGACCCAAGTCATTGAGCGTTCGCGGATGATCCCGCAGGCCACGCAAACCGGATGACAATCGACCTTGCAGGGATTAGTGGCGCCCTTGAATGTCTGTGATGCGTGCCCTTCTGATGCGACACCGCGCTTTGGCCCTGTTGGTGGTCATGGCTGCGCTGTGCATGAAGATCGTCGTGCCCACAGGCTTCATGATCGGGCAGAATTCCAAGGTTCTGACTGTCCAGATCTGCGATGACGCCTTCGGCAATCATGCGGTAAAGCAACTTGTCATCCCGATGAAGGATGGCGGGAAAGACTCAGGCCAGAAGCAGGGCAAAGGCGAGTGTCCTTTTGCCTCACTATCGATGGCCTCGATGACGGGTGCCGACCCCTCGCTTCTCGCGCTGGCGTTGGCCTTCATCCTCGCGCTCGGCTTTGCGCCTGCGCGTATCACTCTTCCCAAACGCGTATCCTATCTGCGGCCGCCTCTGCGCGGACCGCCGGCTTTGGTCTGACAATCTAACCGATTTGTCGGACCGGCCGGCGTGCGCGCCTTCCCATTGCGTGCGCCGGCTTAGCCGGAGCACGATTCCATGTACGAATTGCTGTGCCGTTCTGCGGAACGGCCTTGGGCGTCAAAGCCCGAAAAGCTGGACCATCTTCCGGAGACAGCCAGTGCCAAGCCTCTTATCCTGCACATGCAGGAGAACCGCTCGCACCTGAGCCAGGACGCTCGCGTCTGCTTCAGCGTGATTGCCCTCCTGTTTATGGTCACCAGCATCGGGCCTGCACTGCACGGCCACTGGCTGGTGCCCGCCTATTCCATTCTGGCGATGGCTGCTTTGACCTTCGCCCTTGAGCGCCATGGCAAGTCGGCGCCTGCACAGGAGACGCTCGAACTGGCTGATGGCCGGGTCCGGCATCGCGATAGCAGCGGTCGCCAGATCGAGCTCCCCGCGTTCTGGATGCGTTTGGCTGCCGAGGGGCACACTCCGAGCGATCTGCGCCTGTTCCTGCGCGGCCGCGACGGCAGCATCGAGTTCGGGCGTTGCCTCAGTCTCGATGAGCGCCGCGCCGTAGCCCCGCTGGTCGCCGCGGCGCTGGCGCAAACGCGGGGGTGCTGAACCATGGGCATCTTCACGATTTCCGAAGCGCGCCATCACAAGCTTCAGCGCTTTCGCCGCAACACCTGGAAAGCGATCGCGCTCTGCGCCGCACTGCGCCTCGCCGACACGGCCTTCGGTTTCGGCCTGATCGAACCGACCCAGACCCTCGCCGCGCAGGACATTTCCGTCTGCGCCCTCGAACAGGATTTCAAGCTATGATGCGCCTTCCTCCCAAAGCCCTCGTTCCCGCTCTCGCCTTAAGCGCCATGGCCAGCGCCGCGCTGGCGCACGGCTATCAGAACGGAAATCTGACCATCCAGCACCCCTGGTCGCGCGAGACTGCCCCGGGACAAGCCGTCGGCGGCGGGTTCATGACCATCACCAACAAAGGCGCGTCCGAAGATCGACTGGTCTCGGGCACGAGTCCGGTGGCGGCCGAAGTCCAACTGCATACGATGACCATGGATGGCGGTGTCATGCGCATGCGCCAAGTGGAAGGCGGCATTGCTGTTCCGGCCAGAGGTGCGCTCGAACTCAAGCCCGGCAGCTACCACATCATGTTCATGGGGCTGAAGCGCCAGCTGCGTCAGGGTGAGCGCTTCCCCGTGACGCTCCGCTTCCAGCGCGCTGGCCGCGTGACCGTGCAATTCGCGGTCCAGCCTGTGACCTCGACCGGCCCGATGGAAAGCGGCCATGCTGGACACTGAGAAGCAACAGTCCCGCTCGGGCCTGGTTCGCCTGCGCACCGCTCTCTGGCTCGTCTTGGGCGTGGCCGCGCTCATCGGCGTCGCCGTGATTTATGATCGCGGCAATCCTGCCGGCGATGCGGCTAGTGACTATGCCCATACCTTCGGCGGCCCCTTCACCCTGACCGCGCCGGACGGTTCGACCGTCACCGAAAAGACGCTGGCGGGCAAGCCCTATACAATCTTCTTCGGCTTCACCCGCTGTCCCGATGTCTGTCCGACTAGCCTCGCCCGCATGGCGCGGTTGCGGAAGCAGCTTGCGGCCGACGGCATGAAGTTCAATATCGTCTTTGTCTCAGTCGATCCGGGGCACGATAAGCCCGTAGACCTCGGCAATTACGTCACGCTGTTCGGGACACCGATACTCGGCCTGACCGGCACCGATGCCCAGCTTGAACAGATCAAGAAGGGTTACGGCGTCTACTCGGCCAAGGTGCCGCAGCCGGGCGGCGATTACACCATCGACCATACCGCCGCGATCTACCTGATGACCGCCAAGGGCGAGTTCTCGGGAACGATAGACCACCAGGAATCCGACGCGACTGCGCTTGAGAAGCTCAAGCGTCTGATCGCGTGACATCGAAAACCAACAAACAGCCATCCCAGGGGGGAAATTTCATGAAGACATCTCTGTTTGCCATCGCAGCCGTGCTGCTGTCCGCCAGCCCCGCGCTTGCCGAGGACGCCGACACTGATAATCCCGACACGATCATCGTCACCGCCAAGCGCAATGCCGATGACCCCGCGATCGTCGGCGATGCCCGTGAGCGGCTTGCCCGCACGCCCGGCGCCGTCTCCGTTGTGGCGGCGGAAACCTACGAAGGACGTCTCGCACTCGGCATGCCGGACCTGCTCCGCGACGTGCCTGGTGTGCTCTCTAACAAGCGCTATGGCGAGGAGGCACGGCTTTCGATCCGCGGCTCCGGGATCGACCAGAGCTATCACCAGCGCGGCGTCCTTATCGCGCAGGACGGCGTGCCCTTTGCCGATGCCGATGGGTTTTCCGATTTCCAGAAGGTCGATGCACTTGGGGCCCGTTACGTCGAAGTCTACAAGGGCGGCAATGCGCTGCGCTTCGGGGGCGCTCAGCTTGGCGGTGCGGTCAATCTCGTCACTCCCAACGGCAAGACGGCGCAGTCGCCCAACTTGGTCCGCCCCGAAGGAGGCAGCTTCGATACCTATCGTGGGCAGGTCGCCCTCGCACGGCAGGTCGGCCAATGGGACTTCTACGGTTCATTCTCGGCGGCCAGGTCTGACGGCTACCGCGTCAACAGCGGCCTCGAGCAGTATCGTGGCACCCTCAACATTGGCTACAGCTTCGGGGGCGACAACGAAGTTCGCCTCATCGCCTATGCCGCAGACATCAATCAGGATGTCCCCGGCACGCTGAGCCTCGCCAATGCCCTGACAACCCCGCGCGCGGCCGGAGCCGGCGTCGTAGCCAACAAGTGGGCGCGCGATCAGGACATTCAGCGCGTCACGCTCCAGACCCGGCTGCATCTCACTGACAGCCTGCTGTTCGAAGGAGGCGTCTACACCACCTGGACCGACCTGCATCACCCGATCCCGATCGTGATCGATCAGAAGATCGACACCCAGGGCGCATTCGGCCGCTTCAGCTGGGACGGCGAACTCGCCGGCCACAAGGCCGACATGTTCTTTGGCGCCTACTACCGGCAGGGCGGCAACAAGCAGGGCCTGTTCGTCAACATGGGCGGGGTGAACGGCTTCCAGTTTGGCAAGGCCTCGCTCGATGCCTCCGCGCTCGATGTCTTTGCGGAAGGTCGGTTCTGGGCGACCGACAACTTCGCGCTGGTCGCGGGTGGTTCCTACGGTCACGCCTCACGCGACTACCGCGATCTGCTGTCGTCGGCCAATGACCGTTCGAAGAGCTTCGACTGGTTCTCGCCGCGCCTCGGCTTGCTGTGGCAGAACAGTGAGGGACTCCAAGTCTACGCCAATGTCACACGTTCGGTCGAACCGCCGCATTACGGCGCGCTCGTCCAGGGCGGCGTTCCGGGCTTCGTGCCCGTCAGCGCCCAGAAGGCGTGGACCGCGGAACTCGGCACACGCGGCAAGGCCGGGGCTGTCACCTGGGATTTCACCTTCTATCGTAGCTGGCTGAAGGGCGAACTGCTCAGCTTCAACGGTACAACTGGGTTCCCCGCCTTCTTCTTTAACGCGGGCAAGACCGTACACCAGGGGATCGAGGCCAGCCTCGACTGGCGGATCATCGATGATCCGAATGCCGGACTGCTGCGCTTGCGCCAGACCTACGCCTGGTCCGATTTCACCTTCGACAATGACCCGGTCTACGGCAATGGCCGTCTGCCAGTCGCTCCGGAACATCAGTATCGCGCGTCGCTGCGCTACGAGCATCCGTCTGGGGCTTACATCGAACCTGCGCTCGACTGGCGGATGAAGTCGGTCTGGGTCGACTACGCCAACACGCTGAAGGCACCGGGCTACGCTCTGCTCAACTTCGAACTCGGCTGGAAACTGTCCAACGGACTGACGCTGTTCGCGGACCTGCGGAACCTCACCGACAAGCGCTACGCGGCCGAGTTCGCGGCGCTGACCGACGCGCGCATCGACGCCACCGACGTCTTCTACCCGGGCGAGGGCCGCTCCGCCTTCGTCGGCGCAACTTTCCGTTTCTGACAATTCCAGGGGATCAAACCATGCGTACATCACTCATCGCGCTTGGCGCGGCGCTCGTAGCTGCCGCGCCTGCCCACGCCGAAACGGCGGACCAGTCCACGGGCTGGACGCCGTCCGAGATTGTCGTCACCGCTCGCAAGGACGATGGCTACAAGGTCACCGACGCCGCATCGCTCCGCACGCCCGTACCGATCCTGGAAACGCCCCAGTCGGTTCAGGTGCTGACCCGCACGCTGATCGACGAGCAGAACCTGACGACGCTGTCCGAAGCCCTGCGCAACATTTCGGGCGTCGTCCCGGCGCAGCCGTCCGAAGCCGTTCTGATCAAGCCGATTGTTCGCGGCTTCTCGTCCGAGATCTACGTCGATGGACTGCCGCAGTATGGCGACGCCTCAACCTACGATCCGTCTAGCCTCGTTGGGGTCGAGCGGATCGAAGTCGCCAAGGGTCCGACATCGCAGCTGTTCGGCGGCGGCACCGGTGCGCCGGTCGGCGGGTTGATAAACGTCATCAGCGCCAGCCCGGAACAGAAAGCGAGCTACAGCGCAGCCTTCCGCACCGGTAGCTTCAGCACGATCCAGCCCTCGGTCGATATCAACCAGCCTCTGGGCAGCAATGTCGCGGCACGGATATCGGCAGAATATGTTCATGCTGATGATGCCATCGATGCGGTGACCAACAAGCGCATCACCGTGGTGCCCGCTCTGCGGATCGGCTTCGATAACACCAGCCTGGTCCTGCGCGTTAATTACAACCGCATCGAGCAGCTCGAATATGCCGGACTGCCCTTTGCGATGATCGGCTATCCCGGCGTCAACCCGTTCCGTTTTTCGGGGGCAAAGGACGCGCCGAAGACGACCATCGAGAACGTCGTCCTGACCGGGGTCTTTACCCACCGCCTGTCCGACAACCTCACCGCCCAGTTCCGGGTGCGCAGCTACAACAACACGGTGAACGAGAACGGAAGCTTCCCCTTCTTCGCATTCTATCCGCCGACCGGTTCGGTCTATCCGATCATCACCGCCCGCATGCCCGGTACGAAGATCCGCGAGATGACCTTCGATGGTAGCCTGACGGGGACGTTCTCGACCGGCTCCATCGAACATGTCCTGATCGCCGGGGCCCAGTACGACATGGTCGACTACCACGGCACCATGGGCTTCAATCTCTTTCCGGCGGGTCTGCTCGACTATGCCGACCCCACCAGCGACGTACCGTTCGGTCCGACCGACTTTCCCTACGACACATACGTCAACACCTACCGGACAATCGGCCTCTATCTGCAGGACCAGATCACGATCGCCGAGCGCATCCATGTTCTGGCCGGATTGCGGTATACCCGACTGGAGAGCACCGAAGGCTTCAACAACGTCTTCAGCCCCAAGCACAGCTTCAACCGCGTCGATCCCCGTGTCGGTGTCACGCTGGATGTCGCCGACGGCATATCGTTGTTCGGTGGCTATGCCACTGGCTCGCGCCAATCGATCTTCTTCAACCCCGGCGTAACACCGACTACCCCTGAGACTGCGCAAAGCTGGGAGGGCGGTCTCAAGTTCGCGCTGCGTAAGGCTGGCCTGTCGGGCACGATTGCGGCTTTCCACCAGACCCGCAACAACGTGCCGCTCACCGATCCGTTCGGCGTTCTCGGTACGCGCCAGATCGGGCAGCAACGCTCCAAGGGCATTGAAGCCGATGTGATCTGGGAGCCCGCCAAGAGCTTCTCGCTGCTGGCGAGCTATGCCTACACCCGCGCGCAGGTCACGAAGGACGACCTCACCGGTAATGCCGGCCAGTTTCTCAGCCGCGTGCCCCAGCACAGCGGGCGCATTGCCGCGCGGTATCGGTTCCTCGATGGGACGCTCAAGGGCTTCGGCCTGGGTGCCGGGATGACGGCAGCATCGGGCGCGTACACGACGCTTCCCAACACCGACAAGACTGGCAGCTATGCAGTTTTCGATGCCCAGGCAAGCTACGAGACCGGGCCGTTCAAGCTGAGCGCGACCGTCACCAACCTGACCAACAAGCTCTACTTCCAGCCCTATCTCTACCTCAACCAGTCGGTGGTGCGACCGGGCACGCCCCGCTCGGCCTTCGTGACGCTCAGCGTCAGCTATTGAGGAGGCCGGAAATGGAAACCAACCGCCGCGCCCTCCTCCAGGGCATGACCGGAGCGGCCTTGCTCGCTCCCTATCTCGCGATCGAAAAGGCCATGGCCGCGCAAGCTGCCGGGGGCGCTGCAGCGCCCTCAGCAAACCCGTCTGCTGCCGAACAGACAGCCATGCATGACAAGCACATGGAGGCGATGAACCGGGTGTTGGGGCCGGGCCTGTGGGGGAAGGAGCAGATCGCGATGCTGCTGTACCCCAAGTTCACCGCGCTCGACCTCGTGGGACCGCATTACTTCTTTGCCTGCCTGTTCGGCGCAAAGGTCCACCTCGTCACGACCGAGAAGGATCTCTCGCCGGTGATGTCTGACCTGGGCCTGGCCATCACGCCCACTGTGACGATGGCGGACGCGCCCCAGGATCTTGACGTGCTCTTCGTGCCCGGCGGGACCGAGGGCACGCTCTCGGTGATGGGCCGGACGGACACAATGTCGTGGATCCGGGACCGTGCATTGCGGGCCAAGCACGTCACCAGCGTCTGCACCGGCTCGATGATCCTCGCCAAGGCGGGGCTGCTCAATGGCAAGCGCGCAACTTCGCACTGGGTAGCCCGCGACGTGCTCGCCGATTTCGGAGCGATCCCGGTCAACGAGCGCGTGGTCAAGGACGGTAATATCCTGACCGGAGCCGGCGTTTCGGCAGGCCTCGATTTTGCGATTGCTCTGGTCGAACAGCTTCGCGGACGAGCCTATGCCGAAGCCCTGGTCCTGCAGGGCGAATATGCCCCCGATCCCTCGATCAAGGGCGGCACCCTGGCCACGACCTCTGCGCCAGTCGGCGAGATGATGAGCGACATGTTCGCGCCCGTCGCCGGCATGTTCCGCGCGCAGGCCAAGAGCTGACGCCTTCCTCGGTTATCATTCAGATTTGATTGGAAAGACAATGCACACCTCGAAATCCGCGATCGCGCTGGCGCTCGCTTGCATCGCATCACCGGCACTGGCCGAAGAGCCGGCAAAGAGCGGTAACTCTGCCGATACGTCCTTCTCGGTCGGCGAAATCGTCGTCACCGCCAACCGCATGGCGGGCTCAACCGACAACGTGCTGACCTCGGTTGACCGGCTCGGCGGCGATGTCGCGCAGCGCGCGAACGTCAACTATGCTTGGGAACTTGTTGGGCGGCTGCCGGGCGTGCTGCTCACCAATTTCAATCAGGGCACGACCAGCGGCAAGTTCTCATTCCGCGGCTTCAATGGTGAGGGAGAGATCAACGCCGTCAAGCTGCTGATCGACGGCGTGCCCTCGAACAGCAACGACGGCAACATGCCCTATGTCGACATGGTCTACCCGCTCGATATCTCGGGGATCGAGGTGGTGCGCGGTACGTCTGACCCTCGCTATGGCCTGCACGCCATCGCCGGCAGCGCCAATATCAAGACGCGCATCGGCGGGACCTATGCCGACGCCCGCATCTCTGGGGGCAGCTTCGGCACCTACGAAGGACAGCTTTCCGCGGGCCTCGAAACCGGCAAGTTCAGCCAGAACTATCTCGTCGCCTATCGCCAGTCCGATGGCTATCGTCAGCATGGGAGCCTCGACCGGCTCAGCCTTGGGGGCAAGTGGTTCTTCAACCCCAATGAGGATGTTCGGATCGGCGCGATCGCCCGTTACTACAAGGGCAACGCGCAGGAACCCGGCTACCTGACGTTTGCCGACAGCCGTCGCGATCCGCGCATGACCAACGCTTACAATGCCTCCGACGGCGACAGCCGCGAAGTCCAGCAGTACAGCCTGCACTTTGACAACAGCTTGAGCGACCTGCTCGATTTCACGGCAAAGGCCTACTTCAACCGCCTGCGCGATGATCGCTACGTAAAGTTTTCGGCTGGCGCATCGCAGCAGCGCCGGGTCACCAGCGAGGACCATTGGGGCGCGATGGGGGCGCTGCATTATCATACCAGCCTGGCGGGCATGCCGCTCATGGCTGAGGTCGGCGGCGATACCCAGTGGCAGGACAATGTCTCCCTGCGTTACACGGCGGTCAATCGCGTGCCGACCGCTCAAACCCGTGACCAGAAATTCAAGCTTTCGGTGGGCGGGGTCTATGGCCAGTTGATCCTTGAGCCTGCCCCATGGCTGCGCATCACCCCGGCCTGGCGCTGGGACTGGGTCGGCGGCAGCTACCTCAATCGCCTGAACGGCCAGTTCGCCCCGATCAACGACTATGGGACGATCAGTCAGCCCAAGCTCTCGGTCGCCGTGCTGCCCATCAAGGGTGTGACCCTCTACGGCAACTACGGGAAAAGCTTCCAGATCGGTTTGGGCTCGGGCGCCTATCTCATCCCGCCGCGCACCACCAATCTCGACCCTTCGATCAACGAGGGCTGGGAAATCGGGGTCAAGTACGCGCTTGGCGACCTGTTCGAGGGGCGCGTCGCGGCCTGGCAGCAAACCGCGACCGGAGAGATCAAGCGCAAGCTCAACGATCCACTCGGCGACAGCGAGAATGTCGGGGCCACGCGCCGCCGTGGCTTCGATCTCCAGTTGAGCGCCAAGCCGATTGCGGGGCTTTCATTGTGGGGTGCGCTTACGTGGCAGAAGGCCACCATCACCACGCCCGATCCGGCAACCCCGCAGTACAAGGGCAACGAGATCGACCACGTGCCGCACTGGCTCTGGTCGAGCGGGGTCGATTTCACGGGGCTCCAAAAGGTTCGCCTTTCGCTTTGGGCCAATGGCCAGTCGAGCTATTGGCTGACAGCTGCCAACAGCGCCGCCAACGGCGGCAAGTTCGGCAGCTACAGCCTCTTCAACGCTGAAGTGGCTTACACGGTGAATGATCGGATCGAGGCGGCTCTGACCGGCAAGAACCTCACCGACACCTTCTACGAATACGCCTGGTGGGATGGGGCGCAGACGCTGCACAGCCCGGGCGATGGCCTCAATCTGACGGGGAGTGTCCGGGTCCGGTTCTGACACCGTACCTTGCTGGCCACTGCGTCGCACCCTTCCTCACTTCATTGATCTGGAATTATTCATGAAAATCGTATCGTCCACCGCACTTGCGGCCGCTCTCCTGGCCGTGCCCTCCTGCGCTTTTGCCGAAGAGGAGGATGCGCCACGTGACAGCGACATCCTCGTCGTGGCCCAGCGGGACCAACTCAAGCTCGATTCCGAGAACAGCACTGCCAGTCGCCTCGGGCTGACGACTCGCGAGACCCCAGCCACCGTTGAAACCATCACCCAGGCGGATCTCCAGTTTCGCGGACTGCGAACCGCGCGCGAGGCCTTTGCCGACATTCCCGGAGCCATATCGGGGAATGTTCCAGGCAATCCTGCGGCGGTAATGATGCGGGGCTTCTCCGGCAATGTGATCTCGATCCTACAGGATGGCGTCCGGGTTTCAACCTCGACCGTGGTCCAGCGCGACACCAACACTTGGCATTTTGACCGAATTGAAGTGATCAAGGGACCGGCATCGGTGCTTTTCGGTGAGGGCGCACTTGGCGGGGTGATCAACAAGGTAACCCGCAAACCAACCTTCGATGGCACCCATCTCGATACTCTGCTGCGCTACGGCAGCTTCAACACGATCACGGCTGCGGGCGGGGTCAACCTTCAACTGTCGGATGAGGTCGCAATCCGGGCCGATGCCAGCAACATGCACTCTGACAGCCTCTACGATGTCGACAATAATGACACGCGCTCGACCGGGCTGACCGCGAGTGTCCTGTTCAAGCCGTCCGATGACCTCTCCGTGCTGCTGGCCGTCGACCACTTCAACGACAACTACACCAGTACCTACCAGGGCGTTCCGCTGGTTTCTGCGGCTGTCGCCAAAGATCCAAGCAGCATCCTGCAGAGCGCAAACGGCCTCGTCATTGACCGGGCGCTCCGGCACAAGAACTACAACCCGGATGGCGGCTATTCCGGCGCTGACGAAACAACCCTGCGCTCCCGGATCGACTGGAAGCTCGGCGGAGGGTGGTCATGGGGCACGGATCTCACCTGGTATACGGCCGATCGCGCCTATGTACTGAGCGATACCCAGACCTTCGCTGCGCCGAGCGCAGGATTTCCGAACGGGAGCTTCATCCGCACGCTCCAGCGCTTCTACCACGATCACAAATTCTGGAATGTGCGCTCGGCCCTGTCCAACGACGGTACACTGGGCGGCATGCGCAATCGCGCCACCATCGGTGCGGAGTACAATCATACCGACTTTGCCAGCTTGCGTCAGACGTCGCCCAATACTGCTGTTGCGCGCGTCGATCCTTATGATCCGGTGGTTGGCGCGTTCCCCACTGCGAACAGCGCCTATACGGCAGGGAACGTAAACTTCGATTCGAGACTGCGCACGATCTCTGTGTTCGCCGAAGACGCGCTCAACCTGACACCGAACTGGCTGCTGGTTGGCGGAGTGCGCTACGACGACATCCATCTCGACCGCAGCGTCACGAACTTCAATGTGACCCCGAACACCGTTCAATCAGGTAGCCCGAAATACAAGCCATTCTCCTGGCGGGTGGGGACGACCTATGACATCTCCAAAGGCCTGACGCTCTACGCCCAGTACACGACTGCGACCGTGCCGGTTTCATCAATCCTGCTCCAGTCGATCGTGAACACGGGATTTCGCCTGACCAAGGGTCGGTCGGCCGAGGGAGGCTTCAAACTTTCTGCGTTTGACCAGCGCCTGACGCTCACCGGCTCCGCCTACTATATCAAGCAGGACGATATCCTGACCCGTGATCCGGTGAACCCATCCCTTACCGTGCAGGGCGGCAGTCAGTCGTCCCGCGGTGTGGAACTCAGCCTCGGGGCTGCAGTGACGAAGCAGTTCTCGCTCGGCGGCAGCTTCGGCTACACCGACGCCAAATACGATCAGCTGGTGGAAGCCGGCGGCGCGGTCCGTACAGGCAACCGTCCGATCAACACGCCAACCACCACGCTGAACGGCTACGCAGTCTATGCGGTCCCCGGCACTCCGCTCAGTCTGAGCGGCTTTGTCCGGCATGTCTCGGGCTTCTTCACTGATACGGCGAACACGATCCACGTTGATGGCCGCACCACTCTGGACGCGGCAATTTCGTGGAAACTGGCAGAGCAGGCGACGCTCACCCTGCGAGGACGAAACCTGACCGATGCCTTCTATGGTGAGTATTCGGGCTATCCGACCACAAACATCTACCTCGGCGCTCCGCGCAGCTTCGAAGTATCCCTCACGACCCACTTCTGACCATGCAGCGCGTCCGACGTTTCATTCGCACGGCTCACCTTTTGCTCGGCCTAAGCCTCGGCGCGCTGTTCGTCGTCCTCGGGATTTCCGGATCGTTGCTCGTCTTCTACCAGGAGATCGATGCTGCGCTCCATCCCGAGATCAAAATCACTGCATCAGGGGTTGCGCCAGGGTGGAATTCTTCCGTTTGGGATACTTCGCTCACTACTGTGCGGCGGCAATGGCCGGACCGAAACGGGGCTTGGCGCTTCGAGGTGACTGGTAAGCCCGGTCCGATCCCCGCGCGTTATCAGCCGCCTCATGCCGGGCATCACGGCCAGCGCATCATGGTCTGGCTTGCACCGGACGGCGCCCGAGTGCTGCGCGAGGCGGTCTGGGGTAGCTACGCCATGACATGGATCTACGACCTCCACATGCAGCTAGCCGCAGGTCCCGCATGGCGGGATGTCGTTGGATGGGCGGGCCTCATCATTCTTGTCCTGTTGCTGACGGGATTGTGGGCCTGGTGGCCAAAAGGCAGTTGGCGCAAAGCGCTGCGCTACAAGCGTGGGGCATCCTCGCTCCGGACGCTGCGCGACATCCACAAGCTGGCAGGACTTGCCAGTCTGCCATTGCTTCTCATGCTGGTTGTAACCGGTGTGATGTTGGCGCTGCCCGATCAGAGCAACGCCGTTTTGTCGCAGGTGACTGGCCCAGTTGACGAGACTCCGTCACCACAATCCGCAGTCAAGAACCGTCCGCCGCTTTCGATTAGCACAGCGCTGGCGATTGCCCATCGGGCAATGCCTGAGGGCAGGTTGGCTTGGGTGGAGGCTCCGGGCCAATCTGGCGGCACTTTCATGGTCCGCATTCAGCAGCCGGGTGATCCCTCTTACCGTTTCCCCCACAGTTACGTGTTTGTCGATCAATTCAGCGGAGCAGTTGTCGGACTGCAGGACAGCCAGCGGGCCAGCGCATCGACAATCGTGAACAACTGGCTTCATCCGCTTCATGATGCATCCTTGGGCGGTATTGTCCTAAGGTTCTTGGTGACCGTGGTGGGCCTCGTTCCCCCAGTTCTGTTTGCAACTGGGCTTTTAAGGTGGCGTCGCCGCCAAAAGGGTGAAATTCGTCCAAACAGAAGACTTGAGCTATGAATGACCTGTTCCGGGATAGTCTGGTATCATCGGTGGGGCGCCAAACCGATCTACAGTGGTCAGAGCCGCAACGCCGCTCAGATCAATCCAAGCAGGAACCCGTAAGGCAATCTATAGGATAACTCTCGATCCGCGCCGCGCCTGCGCGGCGAATCTGCGCCGCTGCTTCTTCGAGATGAAACGACACTGCGTCCCGCGCACGCAGCGTATCGCCGGCCTTCATGTAAGCAATCAGGCGGTCATGTTCGATCAGAGAGCTGCGCGCCTCGTCGAGTTGGAAGTAGTTGGCCCCGGCGATCCAGACCGCCGGCGGGATCGCCTTGACATAGGTGACAAAGGCCGCCCTGTTGCCGCTCAACCGGACAAGTTCGAGATGCCATCGGTAATCGAGAAAGGCGCCGTGCAGCAGGTTATCGGCCTGGGTCTCGTAAGACTTGAGGGCGGAGTTGATGCCCTCGAGGCAAGAAAAATCGGCCTTGCCTTGCAGTGCAGCTACCTCAGACGCGGCCAGCGCCTGAATGGCCCCGGCGAGCGCCAGATGTTCGACGATGCGCTCGATCGTCCAGTCGACAATGGTGAGGCGGCCGTGGTCGCGGACAACAAGGCCGAGGTCGATGAGCTCCTGCGCAAAGCGTGACGCATCGTCCGCAGCGAGACCCTGGAAGCCGGGGAGTCGTCCGGGATCGTCATAGCGCTGCCGCTTGCGTGGCTCGCGAAGCAAAGCGAAGACATGCCGCGCCGGGCAGGCAATCGTTCGCAGGTCTGGCAACTTTGGTTTCGCCACCGATGCCTCGAATTGCTCGCTGATGACAAAGTCCGGATAATCCGAACCATCCGGATTCGGAAATCAAATCGAAATTGTGTTAGGTTCACCGCAATGATGCGGCGGGCAAGAACTCGCCCACAAGGGAGGTCGATTGAGCAAAGCGCAGTCTCTTTCTGAACTCATGTTCCTCGAAATCAGGTTCGGGATCCTGTCCGCGCGCTATCTGCCCGGACAGGTGATTGCGAAGGCGGACGTGGCCGAAGTCTATGCGAGCCGTCCGGTCGCAGTCGCTGAAGTGCTGGGTGCTCTCGCCCATGAAGGCTACCTTAACCGCCAGGGGCGGAGCGAGTTTGTGGTGCGCACTTGGGGCCATGAAGAGGTCGAGGATCTCTTCGAGATGCGGGCCAACTTTGAAGGGCTGGCCGCCTTCCGGGCCGCTGAGCGCGCGACCGCTGCCGAGATTTCATTGCTGGCCGCGCTTGCGGCGGAAGCGCACGAACCATCACCCGGTGATCCCGAAGCGCTTGAACGCGTGGTCCTCGAGAACCTGCGCTTCCATATCGAAGTGATGCGCATGTCCCGGATTCCGCAGATACCCGACATGGCGCGCATGGTCCTGCCCAACGCGCTCCATCGCCGGATTGCCTGGTCGCAGCGGGCCGACGATGCCGAAGAGTCCTTCCGGATGCACCAGAAGATCGCGTCCGCCATTGGCGATCGCTCAGCCTCGATGGCGCGGCTGTTGATGCGCGAAGACATCTACTCTTCGCGCGAGAGCGTGCTCGCCGCGATTGAGGCCCTTGCGGGTCACGAGGCTGCGGATGTTGCAACGATTGTCCGGTTTGCGCCGACTTTTGAACTGGACGGCAGGATCTATGGGCAGGGGACGCGTGAAGCCGGAGCCGACGGCCGGGTCATTCCGTTCGGCGTGCCCGCGGGCAATCTCAAGTAGGCCGGGCTCAGCTAGGCTTGGGGGATTGTACGGCGTCGCCGCGCTCGTCCGGCAAGTTCGCCCGGTCGGCCTGCAACTGCTCTATCACGCCTAGCATCATCGCCGAGGCCGGGTGGAGCCCGGCAGCATTGAGCACGTTGAGGAAGTCCTGGGCATCGGCGGTGATCAGGTCGAGCGTGCTTCGATCGATCAGCAGTCGCTGCATTCGCATCAACCCGCCCCCGAAGCCTTTATCCTCGCGCAAACGATTGTTGAATCGTGGGAATCTGTCAATATTGCACCAGGTTAAATGTGCCGAATAATGACTCTAAAATGGTGCGAGTTAGGTAGGTGCCCGTATTGAAAGGACGTTTGACTACATGAAAACAATCTAGCTGCCTCTACATTGTAATACCCGGCTTATCCCTTCGCGTTCAATAAGCGGGCGAGAACGACCAGTCTTCGCGAACCGAATTTAATCATTCACCGTCCAGCGGCGTGCAGAATTCGACATCGATCCTGTCGGGCTGAACGATTCTGCCGCGCAAACTCACTTTTCCTTCAAGGTGATCAGGCGCCGGTTCCTCGCCAAAATGCAGTCGCCAGGCTACGCCGTCCGCATCGCGAAGGATCGGCCCACGCGGCCCTGCCTCGAGCTTGCCGGTGATCGTGTTGGCTGTACGGCGGATAGGGCGGTTCATGGGTAAGTTCGGGGCGCAGATGGTGGGAGGTGTTGCCCGGTTCTGTTCGGGTCGCGGCCCGTCTCTAGCAAGTGGCACAGAAAACTTGCAAGATTTTGCGCGCGATTATCATGCACCTTCTGCATCAGAGATAGAAATGCATCTCGCGGACCGCGAAAAGATCGGCACTGTCGGTCTCGGCGATCGTCATTAGCAGTTTGAGGTCCTGCACAGGGTGAAACGACAACTGCCGCGTGCGCCGCAGCTCAAGCAGATTGTAGATAGTCACGGGGTCGTCGGGTCTTACAACGATCGCACCGCCGCGGTTATCCGAGACATCGATGGCTCCGATTGCTCCGTCTGGAATGTCCTGGAAGTTGTTGAAATACCGCTTCGTTGCGAAGCCGTTGCACAGGTGGATCTCCCATACTTCGACCTCGCGGGGGCACGATCTGCCGATTTCGAGCATGCCGCCGACGCCAAGACTGATGCCCTCGGGTCCGGCAAAATAGCACAGCTGCCAGCGATCGATGGTGAGCTCGGCATCGCAGGACTGCCCCTTAGCCAGAAGACCGACGGCAGGATCACGGCATAGCGGCGACGGAACTGAATTCATCGAACAAACTCCTAATTCAAGAGTGACGGCAGTACGATCAGCTAAGATTGCCGGCGGTAAAACGGCGCGGCCCGGTGGGAGGTGGCCCGGACCGCGCCGCACCCCGTCAGGCGTAGATCGCTTGGCTGATCCACTTGGGGCTGTCGGCCTTGCGCTCGTCGCTGACGGAATGGTGATGTGCGCCGGCGTCCTTGTCGGAGCAGTCCGAGCACAGCCCATTGGCTTCATACTGGGCGGCCTGCGCGCCTTGCTTGGCATCCCGCTTGCGCGCCTCGAGTTCCTCACGCAGCCGCGCGAGACCTTGCCGAACCTGTTCACCCATCACCTGGTGATCGGCCGATCGCTGGGCAGCCGCAGGGGCAGGCGGCACTGAGGGGCTGGCAGCCGAGGCGAGGGCAGGGGTGCCCGTGGCGCCGAGCAGAGGTACAATCAGGCAGAGATATCTCTTCATCTTCAGTCTCCTTGGTTCTCAGAAAAAGCCGGTCCGGCGACCGAACGAGAGGTCGGCTTGCGATGAATCCCTGAGCGCCGACCGGCGCACGCTCAGGGTGACACCCCGCTTGCCGCGGGCGCGTAAGTGGAGATCTGAGAGGCCGTTTCGAAAGGGGTTGAGCGGCTGAGGTTCCTGTGATTCCGGGGGTTTTGCAGACAACCCGGAGATTTTGATGTGGACCCCAGCCACCCGCGCACAGCATACGCGGGTTTCGAAGCGTTACCAGACGGATTTGAGCGATGCCGAGTGGGCGTTAATCGCGGCATTTGTCCCCGAGGCGTGCACGACGGGGCGGCGACGGCAATGGCCGATGCGCGAAATCATGAACGCAATTTTCTACGTTCTGCGCGGCGGGATAGCATGGCGGTTGCTGCCCAAGGACTTCCCGCCTTGGCAGACGGTCTACCGCTGGTTTGCCCGGTTTCGTGACGAATGCCTGTTCGAGCGGATCAACCATGCGCTGGTCGCGCTCGATCGCGAGCGAGCCGGAAGGGACGCCTCGCCAAGCGCAGCCATCATCGACAGTCAGAGCGTCAAGACCACCGAGAGCGGCGGACCGCGCGGCTACGATGCTGGCAAGAAGATCAAAGGTCGCAAGCGCCATGCTCTGGTCGATACTGACGGCAGGCCGCTGCTTGTCGAGCCGCACACCGCCGATGTCCAGGATCGTGATGGCGGCGGCGCGTTGCTGCAAATCTCGCGCGGCCTCTTCCCGTTCATTGAGAAGGTCTGGGCCGATGGCGGCTATAACCATCACCGTGTCACCGAGGCGACCAGCATCACCGTCGAGATCGTCAGCAAGATCGCCGGGCAGTCCGGCTTCGTCGTCCTCCCTCGGCGCTGGGTGGTCGAGCGGTTCTTCGCTTGGATCAATCGAAACCGGCGTCTCGCCAAGGACGTGGAAGCCACCCTCAAATCCGCCGCAGCCTTCCTCTACGCCGCCGCCGCCATGCTCATGTTACGCCGATTGGCTCGGTCAGCGTGAGTTTCGAAACCGACTCTAAGCGCATATTGGCTTTATTTTGAGCATCCCAAAAACCATGTCGGCCCGAGATTCCGTGCTGGGACCACCTTTGATCGGGTTACAGCCTTATATGATTTCGACCGAGTTTTGCGACGCCTAGTTATGCGCGGCACTGAGCATGTTGAAGTCGCATTGAGAGGGACCTGGGCTTATCACCTCGGTCAACTTGGAGATGGTCATAGCTACCTCGATGCTAGCTTGTACGACGACCGACGGGAGTTCCATTCAAACCTATCGAAACTGGCGAGCGAGACGGGCTTTTCCCGCGAGACGTATGTGAAGCATTATCGGGAATCCTATGACGTACCGGCCATTCCTCCCGTCTGGATGGTGGCGGAGATGATGTCGTTCGGGCAGCTTTCACGCTGGTATTCCAACCTCGCCGACCGCGCGTTGCGGAATTTAATTGCACGACCGCTCGGCCTTCCGGAAACAATCCTTGTACCGCTAGTCCGTCACGTTACCGACCTCAGGAACATTTGCGCCCATCATGGTCGGCTGTGGAATCGTGGCTTCCTCATTCCACCTAGACTCGCCCAGAAGCCGGTCGATCTCCGAGACACGCTGGATCAGGGAGCAACGCAAGCACCAGCAAAGCTTTATAACGGCGTCTGCCTTATCGCCCATGTGGTCAGGACGGTGGCACCTGATTCCAATTGGCGCGAGGATTTCGCGGCCCACATTAATTCGCATCCCGAAAATGATTTGGCTTCGATGGGGTTTCCAGCAGATTGGAAGCAGCGGCCAATGTGGCTGTGAACCATCATTGGATAACAAGTTGCAGAATATCGGCCAATGACATTCGAAATGGCGGCTAATCGCGGTGTGCTCGATGACCCATCAGCTCGGCAAAAATCCGTGTGATTGGCCGCATTGGATCGTGCGGGCAGTAGTTGCGATCCAGTGTAAGCCGCGCGGAAAGCGCGCCAGGGACTTCCGCATAATTCCCTGCAATTGCCAGCAACTCCTGAACCGCCACAATCTCCCGAACACTCGTGCCCCGCCAAAGCCGAACTTCGGGCTCGGAAGATGCGTCAGGAGTTCCGAACACCTGCACGAAATAGGTATCAAGCCCGGGATCCCAGCCAACGGCTACCTCGAAAATGTCCGAGTACTCCGGCAGCGGTTTCAACGAATACCGGCTCATCGGCTCACCAGTCGCTCGCCAGCATGATCGTGACCACGCGGAAGCTTTGCTGCGCGTCCCACGGCGTCTCCGACCCCCAGGAAAACGTCCCGTCGTTGGCGTAGACGTCGACCTTCCAGAAGATCTTGTGGCCCTGGAACTCGACCGCGCCAAAATCGCGCTCACCGTAAGGGTCGTTCCCCGGCTCGATCGGGGTCTCGTTGATCAGCCTGCGCAGCGCTGCCTGTCCCAGCATCAGACTGGCCTGACGGGCGCCGGGGTCCGCAGCGTCGCCAGCCAAGATGTTGGCCAGCGCCCGCGTGAACACCGTCCGCGAGGTAGCCAGCGATCCCGCGCGGGCCGCGTCGTTGAGCCGGGCGATCTCGGCAGTGTGGTCAACGGCGGCAGGCGTAGCTTGAGCAAGCTGGGTCATCGGCTCTTCCTTTCAAGATTGATCCCCCGCCGAGTGCCCCCTCCCCTCCGCCGTCTGGTTGACGGGGCTTGAGCGTTCACGCTACGTTCTTTTGGAAAGGATCTCGCCATGCCCGCTACCAGCCACCTCGACCATTTCGATCTCGACATCGGCCTGCGCGATGCGTCGTGCGACGAGAACCTGCCGCCGGTGCGCCGGGCGATCGCGGCGCTGTGCATCGGGGTCGGCGTGGACGACGCCTACCTGTCGGTCCGGGAACTGCACGAGGCAGTGTCACTGGTGCATGAGAATGCCCCCGGCGGACGGGCGAAGCTCGCCGGTATCCTCAGCACCCAGTGCGACGATTTCCAGCGGGCGATCTATTATTGCCTTGCCGGGCGCGGCGTGGTCGAGATGGCCGAGGCGATGGATTGGCTGCTCACGATCCTCAAGGCGCGCGGCCGCACCGCGGCGTGGCTCAGCCGACTGCGGGTGCGGCGCAAGGACCTCGTTTCGCCCTATGTAAGCGAAGCGCCCGACGGACCGGTTGTATCGGCCAGCGCCGATTTCGAGCTCGGGCAATCGTGGTTCGTCGAGCGCGGTCCCGGGCCTTACTGATCATCGGGCCCGTCGTCGTTGCAGGTGACGACCCGCGAGACGGTTCGCCCCGGCGCCGCCTTGCTCGCCAGGACCACGCGGAAGGGCTGCAGCGGATTGCCGGTCTTGACCACGGCGGTGTCGCCCTGGACGTGTTCGGCGACCCGGGTGGCGATCCGGTTGGCGTTCTCGATGCTGCACAGGCGCGCCCGTTTTGACGAGCGCTGAGGCGGGGCGGGGTCGGTCATGGCGCTACTCGCTTGGGTGCCGGGTCACGAGGTTGACGGAGCTGCAGGCGGCGGCACGATCGTCCAGGCCCGGCTCATCAGCTTGCTGATCTTCACCCCTACCCCGTCGCTTACTCGGCGCAGGATGGTTTTGCGGCCTGACTGGACCACGCGGAAGCTGCGCTCGCTCTGCCCGTCGGTGAAGGTCAGCGGCTCGGCCAGCACCAGCATGTCGCCCGGCGCCGGCTTGCGACGCGTGGTCAGGGCAAGGCGCTGGCGACAGTGCTCGCGCCACTGCGCGGCGTATTCATTGCCGGGTGGCCCCAGCAGATCGAGGATCGAGGCCGGGCAGTCGTAATTGTACGGCCCCATCGTTTCGGTGAGATCCTTATATCCAAACTCTTCGCCGCTGCGCGCACCCGGGTTCCATTTGACAAGGCAGATGATCGCGAAGGTCTCGCGCGGGCCTTCGACATCGTAGCTCTGGCAGGCGGCGTAGTAGGCCCCCGAACGCACGGTGGATTTGAGGACACGCAGCCCCGTTGCCCGGCCCTTGTCGGGGTCGGGCGGATAGGTGCACTGGTTGTCGAGATAAGCCTTCGGCGTGGCGAACGGGGCCATGCCGCCGCGTGACATGAACAGCCAACCCATATGGGGTCTCCTAGACGAGCGCCTGCTGGCGCGGATTTATCGAAAGGCCGGTCTCGCGAACGACGAGCGCGCGGAAGCTGGGCGGTGCGGCAAGGACGGCGATGTCGCAGAAGTGGTTGCGATCGCCGAGGTAGTCCTGGCGCCCCTTGCAGCGGCGGAACATGACCTCGCGGCCCGGACGGATGCAGGGGATCGAGACCTGGACATAGATTTCGTCACCGTGGAGCGTGATCTCGCCCGAGATCGCAGGCCCCGCAAAGTTGCTGCGCAGATCGTACTGGTCAGGTTCGAGTCCCAGATGGCGCACCATTTCGGTCCAAAAGCCCGAGTCCCTAGCACCGCCGCCTCTACGCCAGAGACGGCGGTGAGGGTGCGCAGCAACTCGGTGCGCGTGCCGCAGATTCGCACATCCGTCTTGCTGTGGACCTCGACCCGCTGGGCCACCGCCCGAATATGGTTTCGCGCATAGGAGCCATCGTCGTGGCGGAGCTTGCGTTTGGCGACCAGCGCGAAGGCGTGAAGGCTCTCGACCGTGATCTCCGGGCTGATCCGCTCAATGTGTGCGACCGCGCGCTCGGCATCGCCTCTGGCCTGGTCGCGGATGGTGGTCAGCTCGGCAATCCGCGCCTTGAGCGACGGATCGCCCATATCGACCAATCCATTCTCGATCGCTTCATAGAGCCGGGAAAGCTTGGTCTCGACCTCAGTCGCGCGCCGTTCCATCTCGGCGACGTGCTGGCGGCGCTCGGTCACCCATTCGTCGCGTCGGGCAATAAGCTGGTCCATCAGCACTTCAAGGCGCGCGGGATCGAGCAGCCGCTTCTCCAGGTGCTCGATCACCGCCTCGTTCAGCCGATCCATCGGAAGCGAGACGCCGGGGCATCCCGTCTTCCCTTTCGTCGCCTTGGTCGCGCAGGTGTAGTAGCGATACTCCTGCCCACTCCGGCTGGTGCCGGTGCGCAGCGTCATCGCGCCACCGCAACAGGCGCAGAAGCAGATGCCCGTCAAGAGCGTCGATCCGCCCACCGCCCGCGGCGGCATCATCTTCGGGCTGCGCGCTTTCAAGGATCGCTGCACGGCCTCGAACTCCGCCACCGTTATGATCGGCGGCACCTCCATGATGGCGTGCTCGGTCTCCGGCTTCGCGCGCCCCTTCTTCACGTCATAGGTGTTGAAGCGGTGCTCGCCGATATAGGTGGTCCGCGTCAGCACCTGATGGACCATGCCCTTGCCCCACCGACCGCCATAGCGCGTGCGGATATTATTCTCATTGAGCCAGCACGCGATCGCCATGACCCCGATCGGCCCGCGCCCATCCGCGCCTTCCAGCGCCAGCCGGAAAATGCGGCGCACCGTTTCGGCGTGGAGCGGATCGATCTCCAGCTTTTTCTTGATCTTCGCGCCGCGCTGCTCGGCCGCGACCGCGCGATAGCCGATCGGAGGACGGGCGCCATTCCAGAAACCCTGCCGGGCGTTTTCGTTCATCGCGCGCAGCGTATGCTTGCCGTTCTCCTTCGACTGATATTCGTCGAACAGCGTCATGATTTTCCGCATCATCTCGCTCATCGGATCATCGCCGAGAATCTGCGTGATGGAGACGAGCTGCACGCCGTTCTTCGCCAGCTTGCGGAGGTAGAACTCGAACTGGAATTGATCGCGGAAAAAGCGCGAGAAGCTATGGACCACGATCACGTCGAAGGGCGACGGCCTTTCCAGCGCCGCGTCGATCATTTCCTGGAAGGCGGGACGGCGATCGTCTGTGCCCGAAACCCCCGGCTCGACAAACTCGGCCGCGACTTCCCAGCCGTTCGAGTGGCAATAGCTCGACGTCTGGCGGCGCTGGTCCGGGATCGACAGATCGCTCTCGGCCGAACGCGGCGACGAGACGCGCAGGTAGAGCGCGGCCCGCAGCGCCGGTTGCACGGCTCCGGTTTCCGAGGGGGCGAGAGCAGCGTGCGTCATCGTTCGACCAATCTTTGAATAGTGTGCATCGGCAGCACGAGGCGTTGGGAATCTGGCAGGCGCACGAAGCCATTGCCTTCGTAGAAGGCTGCCGCGCGATCATTGATGGCGTCCACGACGAGTATCGACGAGCCAGCTGTCGCGGCCGTCGCCCAGACGCGCTCGACGGCATCGGCGATCAGGATCGCCCCAAGGCGTTCGCCCTGCCTCGCTTGCGACACCGCGAGCTGGCCGATCAGCGTCGCGGCGACGAGCGGGTAACGCGGGACATGCTTTCGCGCCGCTGCCGGAATGTCGCCCTGCGCGATGTTGGCCTGACTAAGCGTGTAATAGCCGAGAACCACGCCGGGATTTGCACGCTCGGCGAGAACGAACACACCAGCCGAGCGGCGGCGCATGTCCTGGCCCGCCTGCCTCCGCAAATATCGATCGAGACTGTCGATGCCGCAGGAAAATCCCTCGCGGTCGTGATGCGGCCCCAGCGGCTCGACCTGCAAATCCGCATGCGCCGTCATGATCAGGACGCAACCCGGCGCCGGTGCTCCTGGAGAGCGCGGATCAGCCGCTCGCTGGGCTCGGGCGGATTGATGAGCGCATCGAAGAACGCCGCGCGGTCGCGATCCGACAGCACGAGCGTTTCATGCTCGGCGATCGTTCGCCGCGCCGTGTCGGCTAGCGCTGTCACGCAAAAGTCGCTGACCTTGCGCCGCGTGAGGTGAGCTGCCCGCTCGATCAAATCCTTCGTTTCTTCGTCAATACGGAAGCCGAGCCGCTCGACGCGATTGGCTCTGGCGGACTCCGCTACGGCTTGTTTGCGCGGCATGGGACCGACTCCTGACTTATCCATTTCCGCTACAATGTACGTCACTTTGACGAACATTTCAACCCCTTTCCATTGGCCGTTTTAGGGGAGCGGCCCGAACAGGGCGTCCAGCTCCTCACGAAAAGCGCCTTCGATGACGCGCAACTCGGCATCGCCGATGGGAACCTGCTCGGGCCAGTCGTCGGTAACGACGATCGGCGCGCTGGCGGCATTCTTGCGCGCCGACGCGCGCGTCGGCTGCGGCTGCATGTAATCGTGCAGGTCTTCCAGCCCTTCCGACCAGCCGCGGGGTGCGCGGCGGCGACGTTTGCGAGAGAGTCCCATATTGCTCAAGCTGCCGCGCATCTCTCGGGAATCCAGCAAAATCGCCCTCGGGCGCATACATGCCGGACCCGTAGCAACGGCGGCGGGATTCGGCGCACGGCGGCGCAAGGCGGAAATAGCGAAGTGTAGCGTAGCAAAGATAAGTGCTCACGGCGGGATCGTGGATGCCGTGTGCAGCCCGGTTTGCTATCCTCCCGCGCATGGACTCGCGGACGGACACCGACACCGACACCGACAGAATCGACGAGGCGGTGCTTGCCCTGCTATGGCTCAACCTCAGCACCACCGGCACGGCCTGGAAAGGCTTCGACTGGAGCGCGATGGATCGACTGCACGAACGCGGGCTGATCTCCGATCCTGCGCGCAAGGCAAAGTCGGTGCATCTGACCGACGACGGCATGGCCGAAGCCGAGCGCCTATTCACCGCGCTGTTCGCTCGCCCGTGAATCCTGCCACGCCGACGCGAAAGCCATAACCCAGCCATCGCTGCTGGGTCCGCTGAAATACCGGGTGCAGCATTGTCTCCCGTCCTGCCTGCCCGACCGACCCTCGCGGCCTCCCTCGTGGCTTGATCTGATCGTGTCCACCTGGCGGCGCAACGGCGCCGGGCAGCTTTTTTCCGCCGCCTTCGGCTTTGCAGCGCGAAGCAAAAAAGCGGCCCTTTGGCCGTCCATAGGCCGCAAGCGGTGCGCAGCCGAACGTCCCCGATCTTCGACACGCCACGAGGCCGCGAAGGGCGCGGTCCCGAGTCAAGAAAGGACTGACGACATGATCTGCGGAAACTTCAAAGCGACCGATCGCGGCTTTCACGGCGAAATCCGCTTTTTCGGTCTCAGCGAGAAGGTGGAAATCCTTCGGATCGGCGACAAGGCAAGCGACAAGTCGCCCGACTATCGCATCGTTGCCGCCGACGATGAACGCGTGGAATTCGGTGTGGGCTGGCTCAAGGCCACCAAGGACCAGAAGCCCTACGCTTCGCTCAAACTCAATCCGGTCCTGGCGCCGGACGTTCATCTCCGGCTTGTCTCGACCGAGACAACGGGCAAGTTCGAGCTGAAGGTCGACTGACCGCGGAAGCGTCCCGCCAGCAATGGCGGGGCGCTTCCAGTTTTCCATAAAGGATCTGCGCCGTGCGAAACCGCACCAGCCATTGCATCGGCCTGCCACCGGACGATGCCATACTCGCTACAGGCGCCCGCCCAGCCAGATAACGGTAAGCCCAGGACTCCGCATCCTGGTCGACGGAGGCATCCATGCGCGCAAAGTGCAGGGGAAGCGTCCCACTTCTGCCCCCATTCCTACCTTGCCCGGCGTGTTTTCCACTATGGCCCTAGCCTTGCCGATCCCGCTTTGCCCGAAAATCCGTTCATCTCCCTCCCGGGCTGGTTGCTGATTAGCGCATCTGGCTTTGCCGGGCGCCTCATGCGGGAAGTGGCATAGCCACCAAGCAGAAAACCGGCGCCAGCGCCTACGGTTTCCGCAAGCGGACCCTCCGTTTTTCAGCTTGCCCGCGTCGCCCGCCAAAGCCTGCCTGATGCATCAGCAACGCCAGCACACAGGAGGCAGACATGAAAAAGGATTGGGCAAAGATTCGCAGGATCAACAAGGCCAGGGCCGACCGGAAGATGGCCGCCGAGCAGGCCAAGCCGGAATGGGAACGGAAGTGGGAAGCGCGCGAACTGGCACGCGCCCACGGATACATCCCCTACCTCAGCGATGAGGTTGCAGCCTACCGCGACCTGTAAGGCGGACAGCACCCGATGGCGCCCCACGCCATCGGGTTTTTTTGTGCCTCGCAGGATAGCGGTCTGGGGGGATCGAGCAGGGATCGGCCTGAAGGCCGCGCCGGTAATCCCGGCTGTCATTTGCTTTTCGCGCCGCCAAGGCGGCGCGATCGTTGCTAAGGACGTAGTCCTCGCGCCGGTCAAGGTAAGTGGAACCGTCCGGGGCGGTATCCCCACCTTCCGCGCTTCGCTTGTGCAGGCGGGTGATTCCCCTCCGCCCCGGCCGCCCTTGCCCCGTTGCTACCCTTGGCTCGCCGCCGGGCAGAAGTTCAGGCGCGGCATTCCGCTTCGCTGAACTTCAGAACCAAAGGATTTGAGATATGACCAGCAAGGCACAGGCTCCCCGCGATGTGATCTTCAACGGTGATTGCATTGAAGTGATGCAGGCTTTCGATAGCGGCACGGTGGATTTCATCCTGACCGATCCGCCCTATGTGACCCGCTACCGGGACCGCCAGGGGCGCAAGGTCGCCAATGACGATAACGGCCGGTGGCTGCGTCCGGCGTTTCGGGAAATGCACCGCGTCTTGAAGGATGGCGGCTTTGCGGTTTCCTTCTATGGCTGGAACAAAGTCGATTTGTTCATGGATGCATGGAAGGCGGCAGGCTTCCGCATCGTCGGCCATCTTGTTTTCCGCAAGCGTTATGCGTCATCGGCCCGCTTCCTTCGCTATGAACATGAGCAAGCCTATTTGTTGGCAAAGGGCAATCCCGTCCGTCCGACACGGCCTATCCCCGATGTGCTCGATTTTCCTTACAGCGGGAACCGCCTGCACCCCACGCAGAAGCCGGTTGAAGCACTGGCGCCATTGATCGAGGCTTTCACGCAGCCGGGCGACCTTGTCCTGGACCCATTCAGCGGTAGCGGTTCGACCCTTGCGGCAGCCCAGCAACTCGGGCGCGACTGGACCGGCATAGAACTGGACAACGGCCACTATCACACCGCCAGCAAGCGGCTTGCCGCGCGGCAGCATCGCCGGGCGGCCGCATAGGTCGCCACCCTTTCCCATCATTCGCGCCCGTCCCTGCGGCGGGCGCCACCCTCACAAGGAATTATATCATGCGCTGGATTAGAGCGATTTTCGATCAGTCTGGATCATATCCGCATGAACTGAAGTAGTTGGCG
>ERZ1292644.19-Hain-H14-01um-R2-19-length-90866-cov-12_pt1 | contig 90866 bp, 124 predicted proteins | sample MGYA00564402_ERZ1292644 | MGnify/ENA primary metagenome ERZ1292644 (study PRJEB36523, sample SAMEA6512644) | groundwater metagenome | collected 2019-01-09 | study: AquaDiva: Metagenomics assemblies of 32 groundwater samples
GTCGCCGTGATGCTTCCGGTCGTGAAGGAGATGACGACGATGCCAGAACCGCCAGTGCCCCCGTTGAGTGCGCCGCCGGAATTACGCCCCCCCCCACCACCTCCGCCGCCGAGATTCACGGTCCCATTCGTGCCAGCGGCTAAATAGCCTCCAGCCCCCCCGCCACCTACTCCACCGGCTGGAGCACTTGTAGCGTACGTTCCGTCAATAGACCCACCGCCTCCACCGCCCGCATACGTGACTGAGGCTCCAGAGATTGAGGATGCCGTGCCAACCCCCCCAACACCCCCGTTTCCACTTGCGGTCGCATTTCCCCCAACTGCTCCTGCTCCACCGCCTGCCCCGGCAGAACCGTTGACTACAGAGGCGTCGTTGTGTCCTCCGGCGCTTCCTTGGCCACCGACACCTGTCCCACCAGCCCATTGCGAGCTATCTCCAGACCCTCCGCCCCCCCCTCCGGATCCCCCATTGAGGCCAGCCGTCGATGGGTACTTACCCCCACCGCCACCTCCTGTGGCTGTGTTCGTCGCGAAGATGGAATCACTGCCGCTGGTCCCGTTCGCGAAACCGACACCACCGGCTCCACCGTCTCCAACCGTGATCGTGTAGACTTGAGCCGTGACCGTAAAGCCTGAGCCAGTGAGCATGCCACCAGCTCCGCCTCCGCCTCCACCAGAGCCAGCACCCCCGCCACCACCAGCCACCACGAGATAGCTAACCGTCAGCGCGGCATGGCTCGGCACCTGCCAGACGAGCAGGCTCACCGCGAGCAGGAACAGGCCGAGGCGTTTCATCAGCTATGAATCACGTAATCGCGTGATGGGCAGAAGTAGAGCCGATCGGCGTGCATCGCAATCCCGACCACCTGGTCGAGGTCGTTCGTCGCGGCCGGCACCGTCTGGGTCTCGCCGCCCGCTGCGATAGCGAGGTACACCAAACCTCCCACGGTGAAGTTGTAGCGCGTGTCATCGCGGTAGATGCCGCACGCCAGCACCGTATGCGACCCACTTGACGCCGTTTCGAGCGCGAGAAATGACACCGGGAACACAATCGCGTTCGCGTCGGCCTTCCACACCGCGCCATCTGACTTCACGTAGAGCAAATCGCCCGGCACAATCGACTCGCCATAGGTCAGCGTCAGAATCATCCCCGTGGCGGTCTGATTCGAGGGCGCGGCCGTGACGTTCACGCCGGTCAGCGGCGCGGCAATCGCCGTCGCGGTCAGCGTCGTGCCGTCGAACGTGAGATTCGCACTGTCCTGCAAGAGACCACTGGTTCCTGCCGTCGTCACGCGACCCGAGGTCAACGTGCTGAGTGTGGCGGTTGACCCCGCATAGGTCTTGTTCGACAGCGCCTCCGACCCGGCCAGCGTGGCAAGCGTCCCGGTCGTCGGCAACGTCACGTTTGTGCCTCCCGTGGAGGTGAGCGTGATACTGTTCGTGGCCGATGTCGCAAGCGTCGACCCTGCACCCAATGTGAGCGTGCCCGTGCCACTCGTGATCGTATTCCCGTTCACGGTTTTGTTCGTGAGGGCTTCTGACCCGGCGAGTGTGGCGAGTGTGCCCGTCGTCGGCAGCGTGACATTGGTGCCAGCCGTCGAGGTCAACGTGATGCTATTCGTGGCACTCGTCGCCAACGTCGAGCCCGCGCCTAGCGTCAGTGTGCCACTCCCGGTGGTGATCGTGTTGCCATTCACTGAAGACGGCGTAATCGCGCCGAGCGTGTAGGTTGCGGCCGGTGTCGTGGTGGGAGTGGCCACGGTGCATGACACCCCGTTCGCCGTGGCACAACTAAAAGACGTGACGGTCCCGAACGTGGTTTCCGGTGCCGTCCCCCGTGACGAGGCCGTCCCGTTCGTCGCCCGCACCGTCGCGGTCCCAGACGTCCAGGCCGTGGCCCGTGCTCGAATCTGGAGATACCCGAGATTCGTGAACGTGAAGACGCCGGTCGTAGTCGTGGTTGTCGCTAACGCACCCGTACTCGCGTTCGCCAGAGAGGTCGTGAACCAATTCACGCCATCCGGAGTGGCTTCGAACGTCAACGTCCCGGTGAACGTATTCGTGACCGAGATCGTCAGACTGGGATTACTCCCGAGCGCGAAGCGGGCACAGTCGGTCCCGTCGGTACACGCGCCCCCACTGACTTGCGTGATCGCGGTCGGTCCTGCCACTTGCGCGAATGTCCATGATGGACACACGCCCATCAGACAGAGACTCGCGATTAGCCACGCGCGAAGGTTTCGCATGAGACCCCTTTCATGAGACCATCACATGATACAAGCGTGCTACACTACCGATATGTCCAGACAACGCCAACCCACTGTTAGACGCTATCGCTTACTGTGGAGAGGAACAGGGCAACCACGTCTTCATCTTCATCGTTTTCGCGCTGAAGCCGCGTTGGGTCATCTCTTACCACCTGGCGCTGTTGTCCATCACGCAGACGGATCGCTACGTGATGATGCCCCGCTCGTGATTTGTCCTGACGAGAAATACCATAAGGAACTTCATCGGAAAATGCGTGTACGAGCCATAGGAGGTAATCCATGGACTGACCGCATTTGCTCACGATGTAGACAACCAAAGACTGCCACCGATTTTTCCGTACAGCGGTCGAACTCGACTGGATATTGTTGCATGTGCCGAGTATGTCACGCTGTCGTACAGAAGGCGGGGCTGATTCGTTATCGTCAACTACATCCAGCCAAGATCCGCGCGACTGGTCCAGGAACTCGTTTCGGATGGTTAGCCGCTCCGTCACGATGTACGACATTGCCAGACTGACACCAACAAACGCTAAAGAAAGTTGATGTTCGTTCAGATATTCCACCGGATCGGGTGGATACACGGTCCCAACCACCAGCCGTGGCATGAGCACGAGACAGCACCAGCCCAGACCGAGCCAGCCGACCGACCGTGACGACAGACTGCGGAGGCTCCCGAGCACGAACGCCACGCACGCGACGGTGCCGACCACCATCGGAATCCCAATCCAGTCATGGTCGACCGACAATCCCAGTGGAATCACGGCCATGACCGCGAACGTGACGATCGCCATCGCCTGAATCCCCGCATACCGCAGCATCGGCACCACATGGGCAAGACTCACCATATGGGGATACTGCCACCAGATCCAGCCCAGTCCCGCCACGCTGAGGCTGAGCCACACCGCCATGGAGCGGTACCGTTGGTCACGCCAATCCAGCCACGCCAGGAGCGGAGCCACCACCACCGCCGATGCTTTCGTGCTGGCTGCCGCATAGACCACGACACCGACCAGAGGCCACAGCGCCACATATTCATGACTCCACACCGCCAGTAACACGAGGGTCGTACTCAACAGATCCGGCCGCGCCGCCACATACGCCACGGACTCGACTTGCAGTGGATGCAGGAGATAGATTGCCATCGCCGCCACAGACCCGACCGGCGTCAGCCAACGCCTCGAGACCCGCCACACCAGCAACCCGTTCACGAGATGAACAATGAGGCTGCCGACATGAAACGCCCGCGTACTCGCCCCCGTCCACGCCGTCTGGAGCTGATACGACCACGCCGCCAGATTCCACTGCGGGGTCATCGCGCCGGTCATCGTGGCCAAGTAATGCCGGTCCTCATACACGAATCCAGCCCCCAATACTGGGAGATATACCACCAGCGTCAGGCACAATACTGCTACGGCTGACAATGCAGCGCCTGACAGGCGTGCACCGCGGCCGCCCACTGTGGCCATTGCGTGACGGTGCCCCATGCCCGCACCCTCGCTGCCTCGACCTGGCCCCGCCCGATCAAGATTTCGACCTGGCCCAAACTGGTCAGCGCATTGATCTGGTCCCGTTCGGTCCTCCATGCGGGCACCGCGAAATCCCGCGCCTGCTGATACGCCGCTTCCGCCCCGTCGAGATCGCCCTGCTCGAGACGCGCCGTCCCGAGATTCACCCACGGCCGCGGCTTCACCGACCCCACCACGGCCGCTTCCCACAGCGTCAGGTTTGAGTGAAAGACCGGTACCCGCGTGGCCGTGAGGCTCACCATCCACACACCCCACGCGAGCACCAGCCACACCCGCATTACTGATAGTCCGGTCCCGTCGTGCCGAAGTTCATCAGGTTCGCCACCGACCCCGTCCAGGTGTTATTCGTGCCCCAGTACGTGGTACCACAGGTCCAGATGATCCCCGACGTCATGTCAATCCATGGCGTCCAGGTGAACTGGGTACGGGTACACGACTGACCCACATTCGGCGCCACCTGCTGCAATCCTCCCCCAAGCGGCCCCGCCGGTCCCGGCTGCCCGAACCAGATACGCTGGCCACTGGCATGCAACTGTCCATGAGTTCCGCCCTGCCCGCGCAGCACCTGCACCACCCGGCTCGTCGTGTTGATGGACACCACCTGCATCTGCTCGCCCGGCCACCCCGCCAGATACAGCACGTCGCCCACCACTAAGTTCGTCACCGAGGTCAACGTGACGTTGTTGACGCTGCCGCTCGACACCGCCGCCGCCAACGTCGTGTTCCGCACCACCGTCTGCGCCGACACCGGCGGACTCACCGCCACCAGCAACAGCACGAGCACCACTCCGACACCGAACAGTCGATTCACACGCATGGATGTCACTCCTTTGAAAGCGGAAATAAGGTTCGTGTTCATGGGTCTCTCCCTTCTCCCGCTTACGCGGCGATCCGGCAGCCCAACTCGCCGCGGAGTGTTTTCGTCCCATACAGGAGATCGATCCTGCATGGGAAGTTGTCCGTGCTGATGTCGTACGCCCGGATGATGCGCAGCGACAGCCCGAGCTGTTCATCGCTCTGTCGTGCCGCCATGTCGACCCCGCGAGGCAGCGGCAAGTCCGCGCACGCGAGCGTCACGCAGTCCCGGTGCCACGCCACGCCTGTCGGTGACGCAGTATTCGCGGCCCCACTGACCGTCAGCGCCGCGTTGTCGGCCGGCGCCGCATCGACCGTCTGGAACGCACCCGAGGTCGTGATCGGTGGGTCGATCGAGACGGTCAGATTGCCCGCCGCATCACTGGACACATCCGCCGTCACCACGAACTGCTGGAGTTCACCGGTCGACTGGTACGACTGCGGATTGACATGGTTCACCCCAGCGATCGTGAAGATGTCGCCGTAACTCAGCCGTGCCGCCGCCGCCGCCGTCCAGCCATCCGTCACCAGCGACGCCCCGGTCTGACCCGCACCATTCACCAGCGGCACACCACCCTGCGGCCCGACCGTCCGGGTGTTGCAGTTCTGGTCCATGTACCACTTGAACCCGATCGCGATCCCCATCATGCCGCTCTGGTACTGCTCCGCAATCGCCGTCGCCTGCTGGAACAGCCCCTTCAGGGCATCTACGATCGTGACTTCCATCGTCGGCGTGTACACGATCGACCGGTCGCCGTCCATCGGGCACGCGTTGTTGTTCAGTACCGCTCCAGCTTGGAGGTAGGTCAGCAGTGCACTCGGCGTGGTCCCTGGCGTCCCGACCGAATACGGGATGTTCAGCGTCTCCGCCAACACGTCCGCATCGACCTGGTTCGCCAACGCCGCCACCGCCGGCTTCAGGAACCGATCCGCGAAGTCATCGACCGACAGCAACAGTTCCGCCGAACTGAACTGGAAGTCGACGTGCCGCTGCTTGTCCAGCACTACCGGCACCTGCGTTTCCACCGCCGCCTGCACCGCCAGCGCCTGCCCGCTCGACACGATGTACCGCACCGGCTTGCGCACGTTCAACGTGGTGCCGATCTTCGCGCCCTCCACGCCGTATTTCGAGTCATCGCTGATGTTCAGTGCAGTTCGTAAGACCGCACCCGCTTTATGCAAGCTGCTCCGGCTTTCACCAGAGGCCAGACCATATCTTCATCCAACGAGCTTGTTGGATGTCTCGTGCTTCGGCTCACTTGAGCCTACGGGGTTGCCCCCTGGTCGTTGAACCATCCCGCCGACATCTGTCGGTGTGACGGCTGCTGATTGCCCATTCGAGCTCGCGCTCAATTCTGGCTGTTCTTCACACTCACGCTCGCCGTTACCGGCCACGTTGTTGTCGCCAGACTTTAGGGTGTCCCAGTTACGATGCCCATGATTCAGTTCCGAGATCCGTTGCGCGAACGCGACACGTTCATCAATGCTTGGAGCGATACGCTGAACCCGACAGTCGGGCCATCGTTCTATCCACGCAATAACCTCACGCGCCTGCGTAGCTTTCGCGACCAACAGCGGCCTGATTGCTACCAGTAGCGTATGCACATCGCGTTTTCGAAACACATCTACACGATATACAGCCATCGTCGAACCCTTAAGCCACGATGGTCCCTTGACACTGCACGGAATACCAAGATTCCGATACAGTTCAGCAACCTTGTCGAGCATGGGCTGAGACGTGTTCTGCACACCGACCTGGGGAGCTGGCACGCCGATGACGGACCGTCCATTGCGACGGCCGTTTCTGGCGCAATTGATGGACCCTTCTCCATCAATAATCCCTGCCAACCAACCCAGTTCGAAATCAGTAAGCATCGCTTTCAGTTCTCGAGAGTTTCCTTTTTCACGTAATTACTTACGCGGCCAGCTTGACTGGAGTTGTCCACTGGCGGTTGCACGTCTTCGCGCCCTTCAAATTATTTTCTAAAATCCGAAGAGCCTCTCTCGTGATCATTGCTATCGTGAGCAGAGAATTCGCTGCAAGATGCTGACCTGCAACGACTTGCGCGTTCATCGCATGGCAAACCAGCAACGCGATGATGAGGGAGATGCCATCGAGCACACGATCTTTCATCGTGGCCCGCGGCCAGAATCGAAACAGCTTCATGATGTGCCTCTCTCGTTCGAAACGAGGGTTAGTGAATCTGTGACTCAGGGAGAGGCAATGGCTGTGTGACGCCCTCGGCCATTGAGGAATTCGAGGAAGGCGCGGACTGTGAAGCCGCGAATGCGTCGGTCTTACGTTGGTTGGCAGCGCGGACACCAGCGCCGATTTTCTCGCGATGTTCGGTCGTCCATCGTCGGCCGCGTTTCGCGGCACTCATCTTGGCGCGTGATTCATCAGAAAACACGCGACCGCGTAACTTGGCGGCGTACTTTTCAATCACTTCAGGTGTGTGTCTCTTTCCAAGGTGCGCAGCACGCATCCTGGCTTTCGTTTCGTCAGACGCCTTTCGACCACGAATGGCATCACCGTGTTTTGGGTTCGGCACACCACGCTTTAATGCACTAATCTTTGCGCGATGTTCAGCCGATTTAGGTTTCCCTTTCGTGGCCGAACTCACGCGCGCGCGTTGATCCGCAGGCATGACACGTCCAGGTTTTGGCCCAACCCCTACATGCGATGCAAGGTTGTACGCGTTCGCCCCTTCCTGCACAATGTGGAACAACTCACGTTCGAGCATGCGCTCGCGGTCGCTGACAATTTCCACCACGGTAAACGCAAATGCCGCTTCACCGTGTGTCCACCACGCTTCCTGAAGGAGATGGTTCCGGTGTACACCGCGGCGCAGTTTCGCGTGATGTTCATTCCATCGCTTGTGAATACACACACTGCTCCCGATGTAGACCCGTCCTGTGACGGTGCAGCGGATGGAATAGATGCCAGCCTGTTTCATGGTCAGTCGGTCACTGCTTCGTACGTGGCCGCGAAGATGTCTGGCTTGCACGGGTACCGCTCGCCTTTGACGCCCGTGATTACGAAATCACTAGGACACACGATGTGTCCGCCTTCGAGCGTGTCAATCCACCCATGGTCGTGCATCCGCACGCCACAGTGATCGCAGGGTCGTTCGCCGTCCACGCTCGAGTGGCGGAAGTAGCGCACCACCTTGCCTTCGAACCGTTCACCCGCAAACTCTCCGGTATAGCGCGGGTCCGATGCTGATCCATTTGCATCACTTGGCACATTCACGAATGGATTCGGCGGTGCCGTCTTCTCTGGAAAGCGTTCATCGCCATCATCTGGATGGTCCCCGTTCTTGAACCACTGGGTGGCCTCGATCACGACCGGTTTCTTACGGTACTGGGCCATTAGCGGATCTTTCTCCGCGCGGCGTCCTGCTCGCGCCGGATCCGGTTGTACGTCTGCTGGTCGAGTTCATCCATGGGCGTGGTGGTGCTGGTGCGGCCGGTCCCCACCAGTGAGGGAGGCGCAGCCACACGAGACGCGGGTGCCGGTTGCACCGCAGGCTTTGCCGGCTGTCCTGCGCGGGCCGCGAGCGTGCCGGCAATCTGTCCCATGCGGGTCAGTACTTCGAGGCCATCGCGCAACCCGGCCAGTTCACGGCACTCGTCTGGATGTTCCGCCAGGTACTCCAGCACCTCGGGCGCGTGCTTCGTCCGCACGAGCGCATCCCTGATTGGGATGGTGATCTGGCCCTCTTGGCTCAACTTGTCGACCACGTCGGCCACCTCGGGCTTGCTGCCGAGCATGTACGCGACTTCGATGCCGTTCACGCCACCGAAAATCACGTCCCGAATCGGCGCACTGATCGGGATATCTTCCTTCGCGATCACCTGCTCGTAGTCCGCATGGGCCGCGCGGGCCGCCGACACGCGGGCTTCGTACTGCTGCTGCCACACGGCGCGCTGGGCCTGTTGCTGCTGCTGTTCCTGCGTGAGTTGCTGGTGGGCGAGGCGATCGTTCAGTTTGCGCTCAAAGTCGGCACTGATCCGCTGGGTGGCCTGCTGGATCTCCTGCGCGGCTTCGGCTTTGGCTTCGTGCTTCGCCAGCGCCTTGGCGTATTCCTGCCAGGTTGGGAAGTCGTCCTCTTTCGGTTCAGGCCCAATCTCGACGGGTGTGGTCTGCACGGCTGGAGCGGTCGTCTCAGCCGGCCGGCGTAACGTCTCCGCCCGTGCCGCGAGCTCGCGCACTTCCTGCTCGAGCCGGTCTCGCTGTTCCCGTGCGCGATCCACCGCCCGTTGCTCGTCGTACTTCTGCCGGGTCGCGCGGTTGATGTCTTCCTGGATCTTCTCGGCGCGGGTCTGCGCCTTGGTCTTGACCGGCGTGGCGGGTGTCCCGCTCGTGGTCGGTTCAGGAACGGCCGGCGTCTCGTCCCCTTCGGGGGTGGTGGTGGTCTCGGCGGGTGGCTCGGCCACCGCGGATTCGGTCGCTGCCGCATCGGCAGACGGCGTGGCTGTCACGACGGACTGCCCCATCGCGCGCATGACATCTTCGAGGCTATCGGTCGTCGACACGAGCGTGACTTGATCAGGCATGGGTTCCTCGGGCCTCCTTCGGCCCACTCCATGAAAAGCAGAGGTGACAAATGAAAAAGGCCCTGCACAGTCCGGTGAATCCCCACCGTCCGTACAAGGCCCTCGGTCCCTTGTCACCCCTGTGTTGTTCAGGTGTCACACCAGTCCAGAGGGAAACTGGCCGTCAGCGAGTTCATGAGGCTCGCCTAGCGCACCCAACCGTCTTACTACTCCTAGCGTCTCATCGTGGCTCGCACCCCTATATGGCGCACAGTATGCCAAGCTGTCAAGACTTTGACAAGCCCCTACTCGGTCTTTTTCGCCACCTGTCGCGCTTTGGCCTTGACTTCCTGCTTCCGTAGTACGGTATCTGCCTCAATCCGTTTCCGCTCCAGCGCCGTCTCCGACTGGCGATCGGCCGTGCGATGCGTGGATTCGGCTTCGCGATCCGCTTCCGCCTGTCGGTGTGCCAGCACCCGATCCGCTGCGGCCTGGTCCGCATCATGCCGTAACTGCATCTGCTGCCGCATCGTCTCGAGATGGGCCTTCAGGTCGGTCTCGGCCTGTCGCTGGCGGATCTCGGCTTCGGCCTTCATCATCGCGATCTGCGCCTGCATCTGCGCGGCCTGCTGGTCCATCGCCAGCCGTGCCTGCTCAATCTGCGCCTTCATCGCCAGTTCGGCTCGCGCCTGCTGAGCGCGGTCCTGTTCAGCCTTGGCTTTGATGGCCAGATCCTGCGCCTTACTCTGGAGTTGCTGCTGGGCCTGTTGCAGCACCTGTTGGGTCTGCTGCAGTTCCGCCTGCATCGCCTGCATCTGCTGCTGCACTTCCGGCGGGATTGGGGGTGGACCCCCTTGACCCTGGTCATCCTGCAACGCCGGAATCATCTTCTTCGCCCGCTTCGCAATCTGCTTCGCCCCAGGCCAGTCCATCGCATCCAACAGGATGTCGAGGCTCATCGCGGCCACGTCCGGCACGGCCTGAATCAACTGCATGATGGAATCAACCGCTTCCTGCCGACGCGACTGGTACGACGGCCCGACCGAGATCGACACGTCATACCGCCCGACCGACAGGTCGTAGATCCGGTCAATCGCACCGGGATTTGGCAGTAGCGCCGAGAGCTGTTCGGGCGGGAGCGGCTGCCCATCAGCCTGCGTCGGCACACGGCCCGCATGGACCGCGACGGTCTTTTCCTGGTTGTCCGCCCCGAGAATCCGCCGCACGCGCAACCCGTCGTACACCTTCGGGATCAGGTCGAGCAGGATCCGGCCCGTGAACCGAATGCCGTACCCGAGATTGTCCATGTAGTTCGAGGTGGCGACTTCGCCCTGCTTCTGGCGTGCGAGAATGGCCCGACCAGACTGCTCTTTCTTGGTTTCCCCTTCCTGCACATCGAAGTAGCCGGTCGTGGCGCGGAGATCGTTCTCAGCCTGCTGCGAGGCGTAGACCATCGACTGAATGGCCGGCTCCACCGCGTTCCGCTGGGGGAGTGGTGCCATCTGTCCATTCCCAAGTGGGACGGGATTGGCCTCGAGGTACGCGAAGTTCCGACGATTCGCCAACCCCCACTTATCCTCGAAGTTTTCGAACTGGCCCGCATAGCCAATGAACGGTGCACGCGGCGCCAGCGCGATGGCCTCCGTCATGGCACTGGTCCAGTAGTTCTTCATCCGCTGTGAATCTTTGGCGTCCCGCACCATCCCGCGGTAATCGACCTTCCCGTCGATGTCGAATTCGTCTCCCACCACCTGCACGATCGGGATGTACTTCCCCGGCCAATCCCGCCCGTCCGTCTTGTCGTCGTTCCCGTCGAGAATCTCCATGCCGTTGATGAGCGCAAACTTGACCTTGCGCGTGTTCACCGACCGGCGCCCTTCGATCGTTACAACCTGGATGGCGTCCGCCTGTTCAACTGGCGTGTCCATCAGATCTTCGGGTAGGGCCGCATCAGGCGTGGTCGTACCAGGTTCCTCCGGTGGTGGTGCCATCCCCGCATCTACCCCAACCGGAGTCGTCGGTCGCTGTGGGTCAGGCAGGAGCAGGGCAAACGTCACACCGGGTACCGACGGAAGCTCGAGATCCGCCGGCATCGCATGGATCCGCTTGCTGTCAACCGTCTGGCTCGAGCCGTCCTGGAGCTTGACGAACACCTTCTCGGTGGTCGTGGTCTCGACCCAGTACCATTCCGCAATCCGCACCTTCCCGGTCGGCATCCAGTCGGGTGGCGCATTGCCGATGCCATCAAATGCGGTGAGACTCACGAGCTTGGAGTCAGGAAACCGCGCGATGTACTCGTCCCGCGGCACATCCTCAATGACGAACCCGTAGTTCGCATCGCTCCCGTCCAGTTCCAACACAGATGGGTCGAGATACACCGTAAAGGTGTTCCGGACGCGCTTCAACTTGATTTCGAGTTCCCGCGTCTCATCATCCGCATACTCGGTGATGATCCGCCAGTAGCCGCGGCCCTGCCGCACCAGCCGGTCTCCAGCCGTGCTGTACACCACATCCGCATCCGACTGGAGTTCGATACGCCGAATGAGGCCCTGGAACACTTCGGCGGTGTCGGGATCCGCGCCGTCATCAACCGGATTCACCTGAATCATCGGCCGACTCGAACGCATCTGGTTCGTGACGGCTTTGATGGGACCATTCAGGCGGTTGATGGTCAGGCAGGGGCGCCCGTCACGCTGGCGATCCGCGATGTCCTGGGCTTCCCACTGGTAGGGCGCGCCCCAGGAGAATTCGAGGTCTTTCTTCTGAAGGTTGCGGAGTTCGCTCTCGGTGTTGTCAACGGTGCGCCACTGGCGGTGCGCTTTCTGGAGCAGCAGCCGCACCTTCTCATCACGAGCCTGATCGGGGTCGGGCGTCTTCCCGGCGGAGACGGTGAGCGTCACGCCTTTGTCGGACGTGACATCCGCCCCGAGATTCAAGCCGGCGAGCCGTTCGTAGTCGGATTCAGCCATGAAGGGTGGGTTACATCACCTGCGGCGGTTCAGGCACCAGCACGGTCTCTTCCGCCACCTTCGCGTTGTCTCGGACCATCTGCGCCAGTTTCTTGTACTCGGCCGGCATCGGCATCGTCTTCACCTGCTGCAGCAGCATCCGGTAAATCGCGCGGCGGTCGAAGTTCGTGAACCCGTGCCCGCCCATCTGCGTCTTCATCACCCGCACGAATTCGTCCTCGCCACGGCCGATGATCTTCAGGAGGGTGTCCATCCCAGACGCGCCGATGATGGCGAACACGGCGTCCTGGCGCCATTCAGTTTTGGTGGTGGGAAGTCCAGCCATTACGTGGTCTCCGTCAGGGGAAAGCGCAGGTACGGCACGATCAGCGCCCGCACCTCATCGCGCAAGTCTGGTGTGGTCTGGGCCAGAATCGTGTTCAAGTGGGCTTCGTCCTCGATCTGCTCCGCTAACTGCCGCACCACGATCCGGTCCAGCAGTAGTTGGGCCTCGACGGACCCCATCATGGACTCGGCGTACCCGAGCGCCCGCCGCGTGCCGTCGCCCATCGCGGTTATTTCGGGGTCGTGCGCGTGCCTGGCTTGCTCAAGCTGCTGTCCACGGCGCCGGCCGCCACGCTCTTGACCTTCGACATCTCCGTCATCGGCCCGCTCGTCATGCCCTTCTTCGTCGGTGCACTCATGGTCTGTCTCCTGGTTAGTCGGTGTCGTCGGACTTCTTGACCTTCAGCATCTTCTCGATGTGGTCGACGGCTTCGGCGGTGGTCCCGAACGTGTACGGCTTCTCGCGCGTGAACGCGAACGGCTCGCCCTTCATCTCGTACTCGCACGTCACGCTCGCCCCGCCATTGGCGGACAGCTCGATCCGCAAGCCGGTCAGGCTCTTGGTGCCGCCCTTCTTGCTGTCGCTGCGCGTGGAGGTGACCTGGTGTGCCCCGGTGGGGGATGTACTGGCAGTCGCCATAGCAGAACACTCCCGTGAACGGGACTACGAGACGATCAGGATGGGAAACACGGCATGCGCAGGACGCGCACGGTTGTCAGACGGCAGGGACGGTCAGGCCCTGAAGAACAGACCGGAAAGCGAACGAACTAGACGGCCGGTTCGGCTGGTGCCACGGGTTCGGCTGGCACCTCCACCACGGCAGGCGCGGTCTCGAACGCGTAGGACGTGCCGAGGAACGGCCGCACGAGCACCACCAGCCCGCTCGTGGCCGGCGCCGGATCGGGTGCGGGCGGATACACGCTCGGCACCGACGCGAGCAGCTTCAGCCGTGCCGGGTTGCCAAACGCCTTCTCGGTCGCGCCCGCCAGCGCCTGCGTCACCGCATCGGCTGCATCCACCGCTACGCGCGCCGTGGGGCCATCGACCAGCACACCGACGCGCTCGTTCTTGGCGTTGACCGAGGTTTCCAGAATCGCGACTTCAAACAGGTTCATGTGCAGCTCCGCAAAGGTGATGGTGGTCAGTCGATGGATTCTACCACGCCTCGATTGTCAAGCGGTAACGGTTCAGTGCATAGCAGGACATCTTTCTTCTCTCATCTGCTCTTTCCGAGCGTAGATAGAAGCCAGCGCGGTCACCTTCCGAGACGACAGGTGAGAGGACGGGGCGCGAGGATGTCCTGCGGCAGCGCACTTCCCCGTACGTTTGTGGGTCAAGCCCGATGTCGTACCCGCGATTGTTCCAACTGTTGCGGTTGAGCCCCACCGCCGGGGATGAGCGCCACGACCCAGTGTGGTACGTGCGGCCTCAGCGTGGTTGGTGTGGGCTTGCAGTAGGTGGGATACGTGCGGTAAAGTGGAGGTCGGAATGTCGCCCTCCGTGGTCACGCACGGATCGCGTCTAACAGGCCGCCGAGCACCAACTCTGGCGGCCTGTGCTTTTAGTAGTAACACCACGACAGTTCCCCGTCAAGCGTAGACCGATCGTGGCCGTTCCTGATCCAGCAGCCAGTCGTCCACATCAGACCGCCACCCCAGCGTGTCACTCCACGCGGTACAGGTATCGTGAAGGGGCTGGGGTGGATGCCACACGTATTCGTCGTGCTCATGTCGCTGCCAGCACAACTCGTCGGTCAGATGCTGTGATGACACCGCCTCCGCGATGGCCCGTTCGACCGCACGGACACACGCCTCATTCGCACGTCTCCGCTTCTGGATGGTGACACGACGGGCCATGAGCCGGCGACGATCAGCCGCCGACCGGTGCGCGGGACAATACTGCTCGCGTGTCTTCCCGGTACACTGCCAGTCTCCGACCGTGAACACACAACGCGTGCAGACCACTCGTGGTGTCGTGTCTCCCAACCGCCGTGCCGCCACACGCTCCCGCACGGCCGCCGACCGATGCTGTGAGCACCACTCAGACCCACGCCACCGTTCTGCCGCATGCAAACATCGCTCGCCTGTCACCGTGATGGCCGCGCACCGCTGATCACCCCATGGAACTACCCGATTGGCCGGCGCACGCCGTGACGCTGGATCATGTGAAGCACAAAACGAACTAGTACGTGACGGCCACGCACCGCAGCGATACGTCCCCTGTTGGTATACACATCGGCGCGATGGTGTGTGAACAGGCTCTGGTAGGTGATACGAAGGGAGTGGAAACGGAACGTGCACGGCCGGTGTCACCACAGACACCGCCTCATTCCACATGGTCTGCCACGTCTCACTTCGGTCGAGCACACCAGGTTCCGGTTGCCACAGCACCCGTCGATAGAGGCAACCGTACGCCTGCCGTAACACGAACGGCGTGCTACGACACGTAGCGGGTTGATTGTTCGTGTCGTGTGCGTGAAGGTGCCACACAATGGCGTCCACCTCGTCTGAGCGTAACATCTCAGCCGAAACCACTGGCCCAACACGCCCACAGTCCGCGCACAACCATAAACGCTGGAGTTTCATCTACTGGCCATCACGGCCTCGATAAACTCGGGTGGCGGCGCGTACCCGTGCACCTCCACGTAGTGGATTAGCAGGGTTGGCGCCGCATAGACCGTCCCATCCGGTCCCGCCACGCGCAGTTCCGCCGAACCCGATGGCCCACCGGCACAAAACGGGCACCGGTGCCAGCCACGTGTGGCCATCGACCGAGGTAGGCCACGCAGTCGATCAAGGAATCCGGCTGGTACCGGAACCGGCACGCCATCCGGAAACGTGGTGAAGGGATGAGCGACATCCAGCCAGCCGATGTTCAGAAGTGGACCATCACCGACGTGCTCGTTCCACCGCGGCGGAAAGTAGGTGTACGGCGACAGGTCTGGAAAGTACGCCATGCGTCACCCGCGCCGATGCAGGCCATACGCCGAGCGGAGGCTGGCTTCGACATCGCGTCGGCCCATCAGCTCAAACCATGTGTTTCTGGCACATGTTCTGCGCCTGAATACTTCTGCAGCGATGGTTCGATTTTCGCAGCACACGCACCACAGAATACGATGCAGCAGCACACTCTGTCACGCCTCACCACACCCTGAATACACATGATCGGATCGCCCACCTGAATAAGATGGCCACACGAGGGATCCTCGCAGTTCTGGTAGGTCGCAACGGCATGAGACCACTGCCATCGCATCCTCAACCGTTCCTTACTCATCGATCGGCACCCATGCGAGAATCACCTGCTTGCCGTCTGGCCGCACCAGAAACTTGTGCACCCCCACCGGCTTCTTGCCCCGCTCACGTACCCGTCCCATAAGCCGGCACGGCACATGATGCCGCACCTGGTCCGTCTCGGGATCATACGCTCGTGCCCGCCACGTTTCTCGCTCACTGCGGTCATGCGCCCGCACCACGGTGTACAACCCGACCGGGCTGGTTGAGTACAACTCGGCTTCGGTCGCGAATGGCTCACGTGTGTCCGCGTCCACCTGTCGCTCCAATTCAGCCTGATTCGCGCCGATTGCGGCCATGCACCCGATGAACGCCGCTAGCATCTAGTGCGCGCCTTCACATGTCACGGGACAGTGGCAGTGTTCTTCCCAACAATAGACCGTACACGTCTGGTCATGGCCCGGATACTGGCAGTCGTCACCTGACGCCTGCCGGTGACAGTCGCAGTGGTGTGCGGGATCTTTTGCCTCGCGTGAACAGAACCAGCCTGGTGGCGGCTCGGCCGGTTCAGGCCGCTCCTGCGCGCTCAACTCCACAATCAGCCAGCCGAGCAGGCCCACCACCAGCGCCGTCCCCACCAGCACCACCCAGGCCCAGCCACGCGGGCGCGTCATTGTGACACCACCAGAGGCAACGCAACCTCATACCGGACCCGTGGCCGCTTCGGATACGCACTGCCGTACTCACCTGGAGACCGATAGGATGCTCGCTGCGCCCACAAGCCTGCCGCTTCTTCACGGGCACGCGCCTCATCTGTCGCCTTCAACGGTGCCAGATTCTCGTTCTCGAGAGGATCGAAATGCCCCGCCATGGAATCGTACTCGTCGGTGACAAGGTACCATTGCCCGTTCATCGCGGCTCCATCAGTTTGCGCTCGAGGATGCCGAGCAGTGACTGGTTCAGCCCCTTCGCGTAGGCGGCTTCGGCTGTGGCCCCATCCACTGCGGCCTGTAACGTCTGTTCACTCGCCCCGATCCCGAAGTCTAACCGCACCGCTTCGGCAATCGCCTGGAGGATTTCAGGTGGTGCACCAGATAGGAACGGTGGCACTTCGTTGAGCACAGCACCACGCTCCACGACATGCTGAATCAATTGACCCCGGTCAGTTGTGGTCATCGCCTCAACCCTGCCGTCTGGACGCAACCGCCGCAGATGCACATCCCACACATCCCGGCTTATGTCCCACATCACGATGGCGTGCCACCGATGGTCTGATAGGTCAATCCCGCGCTGCATGGTTACTGCACTCCATGTTCTTCGACCAGTTCTCGTCCGTCTTCCGCATGATGCACCACCAGCACACCCGTCCACTCGGGATCGTACTCCAGCCGTGGTCCACACCAGCACGCACGCGACTCGACATGTTCACGCAGATCCGCGATGGGCAACACATGCACATCAGCCACGACGTCGACGTGCCCGCACAGGTTGTCGCCGCTCGGCCGACACTTGACCCTTCTTCACGAAACAGGCGTCGGTGCCGTGCTTACACTCGTCCAGCGCCATCTTCGCCATCGGTGACCCGAACAGGCTGATGACCTCGCCGGTCAACGTGCCAGACTCTGGGTAGTGTGGATGGTCTGGATCGCAGATATGCACGCGCACGACCTACCCTCCCATCCACGTCGGCGGCAACGAGCCCGAATACCGCGTGAAGTCATCCGATTGTACCCGCTTTTTCTCGTCTGGGGTCTTGTGCCGAATGGCCAAGTACCGGAAGGAATCGGCGCTATTGTGCGTTACGACACCATTTCCAAGACTAAAACATTCACCATCTGGAACCGTCAGGCACCACACATCCTCACGACTGGCGAGCCACACGACGCTGGCGACATGCAAGTGTCTTACATGAATCTGAGCAGTACTTTTGGGTATGTCCAACCCCAATCGCCATCGCAGTGATCGCACCACAATGAAGACACGTTCCCTCCACACGTTTAACTTGCTCGACCCGCGCCAGCAGGAGACACTTGTCGCAATATCTTCGTGCCCATTTGGTTCTCGGTGTGAACGAATGCCCACATCGGACACACGGCCGATCAGCGAATTGAAGACGCTTCTGATACGCCCCCGCCTTACACGTCTCAGAACAGTATTTACGGCGGGACACGCCCTGACGAATAACTGCCACCATTTCATTGTTGCAGTGTTCACAGCGTCTGACCTCACGCCGCTGTTTAGCCCAAGTGCTGGCAGATAACGCCTGCCGACGATGCCATAATCGTCCTGCTTCCGAACGGTGCCACTCAGCAGCGTGACGTCTAGCAGAGGCAGTGAAGTGGTGTTTCCGGCGAGATGCCACACGAACCCCGTCGCCGACGAGATGTTCTTTAGCTGGAAGACACTCAAGATTAACCAGTGAATTGTTCTGCGTATTCCCATCACGATGGTGGATGTGACACCCATCAGGAATTGGTCCGAACGCCATGGACCACACCGCCCGATGGAGACTGCACCCTCCACGGCCGAAATATCGCTCGGTTGGGGATAAACGGTACAGCCGACCATCGAAGTATTGGACGAGAGGATCGAGCAGCACTGGATCGGCGTACCCGGGCGCAACATTTCTGCGGATTTCCACTCGTTCTCCGGTGTCAGAAATAAATGCTCCCGCGTACATCTCACCATATATCCGTCGCTGAACGTGACCGCCACAAGTGGGACACGTTTCCTGGTGATTCTTGGGTTTCTGTACGGCTTCCAACCACATGGCGTCAACACCTCCCCAATAGGTGGAAGGCATTGTATCTGATATGTCCCGTTTCGCGTCAGTATTTCTGATTCGCCAGCAAGGCAATGCGACGGCCAACTGTGAACTGGAGTTCCAGTGAACTCTTGGAGCCGACTATTCCACGTTTTCACATAATTTCTCAACCCCTCCAACCCGTGCTCGCACCGCACCTCATCAAACCAGCACTTCGGCAGCAACGTCCGCACCGCCTGGATGCCGTCCTCGAGACTCAGTTGCGGCCCGATCTTGAACTTCAGGCCGAGACTGGCCGCGGTCTCGAGCCTGGACTTGCCCGTGCCGAGTTCGCGCACCTGAATGTCGTGCGGTGCCCAGTGCGTGCCGTAGACATACCCGCGCTCCTGCGCTCGCTGCTGTAGCACCGACACGTAATGGCTCAGTCCCTCGCCTGACGCTTCGTAGTAGTCAATCAGCCGCACTTCCCCTGACTTCAGGCTCTGGCTGAACCAGATCGCGGTACTGTCTGCTATGCCGAGATCCCAATCGGTCTCGACCGGCAACAGCGGTTCGTGTGGCACCCGCCCGATCCGACCCGCCGCCTGCGCCCGCGACATCAGCTCGCCATAGAACGCGCCCTTGATGGCAGCGGCGGCGCTGAGGAACCATTCTTGGTCGTACTCTGCCTGCGTCATCAGCCCCTTGGCAATCAACGCACGGTCATCGATCATCGCTTGGCGCAGCATCGTCGTAGCCGCGTCATCCTCAGTCGCAAGCAGTTTCTCAACGTCCTGCCAGAGCCTGAACCACGCCGGATCATCCTTCGCGGCTGCATACGTGCGGTACAGATGGTTCTTGCCCTTGATTGTGCCGGCGAAGTACGCGTACCCAAGATGGTCCGCCAGTGACTTCGACAGTACTTCACCGAAGATGTTCGGGGGCTGCTGGCTGTATTCATCAAACGACAAGCCAGAGAACGCCGCGCCGCGGAGTGCATCAGGAGAATCCGAGCCGAACAGTTGGATCTTCGCCCCAGTCGAATCAGGAAACTTCACGCTCAGTTCCTGTTCGTTGAACACACGCCCTGGAATGCCATCCGCGTAGTGTTTCAGCATGGCCCACGCCACGAGCTTCGCCTGCTTGTAGGTGGGCATGACGTGCCCGTACAGCCGTCCGCGGAGGAGGTCGGTAATCGCGGTGTCGGTGAGGGTAGGCACTAGATACCGCAACCGTGCAGTCTCCCACTCGTCACTGGCCGCAGCCCGAATGTGCTGGTTGATCAGCGCGGTCGATTTTCCTGCACGCCGGCAGAGCACGAGCGCCGCGAACCGCGCATAACTCGCGTGGAACGGTCTGGCCCAGGCCCGAGGTCTGTACGGAATTCTCGTGATCGCCACAGCCGCTCAGCCCATCCCCTGCCAGGTCTCGCCCACCGCCCGGTGGTAGATCGCCCCGCACTGCAGGCAGGCCACCACATGTTCGTTCAGGGGCAGGAAGTAGCCGTGCTGGGTGGTGCCGAAGCCGGTCTGGAACAGCATGCCGTGACAGCGGCTGCACGCGAATAGCGGGTCACCATCGTGCTGGTCCTGCGCGAGCACGGCACGGTGCGAAGTGGCACTTGAGGCCGGCACAGCCAGGGCTGGCGCAATCCCGACGAGGGCGCGGAAGAAGTGGCGGCGCGGCATCATGCAGGTTCACCCTGCGGGTTCCACGGCGCCAACCGGTTCCGCGCCAGCACCGTCGCGTCATCGCCCGTGTGGCACTCATGACAGAACAGGGACGTGATCGGTCCTACCTCGCCGCGGGTCGTGGTCCAGAACTTCTCGCCGCAGCACACGCACCACTGCGGCTGCAGATCATGATTCTGTCGGTGTTTCATGGTCATCCATTGTGGGTGGCGCGCACCATTCGCCACAGAACTCATCACTCAACACCGTGGGCCAGATCGCATCGCGATCGCTGATGCTATCTTTGCCCTCGACGACCAGACACGGTCGTGGCGCGTGTCGATGACACAACCCGATGTCAGATTGTGTCTCACGTGGTTGATAGAATACACAGCCGCCACAGCCGTCCTGTAACATCAGCCCCAACCGCGTACGGTTCGGCGTCATCAATTATCCCCCTCCCAGCGCGGCCGTGCCGGCGCATGCGGCATGTACGTGAACGGCTTCGCCCGGTGCTTCTTGCACGTCCCAAACGCGATGCCCGCACCAATGGCCTTGCGGATCTCCGCCACCGTCATCAGCCGCATGGGTTGGGACTCGTCACAGCTTGGGCACTGCACCCGCACGCACGGCAACCGCTCGCCCTTCGAGGTGGTGCGGTAGGCTTCGATGTCCTGCGACACGCGGGGATGGACCGGCACGATCTGGTTCTTGAGGGGTCTACTCATCGGCTCTCATTATCCACCGCGACGAGACGCCGTGCAATCCACTCAATCACAGGTACCGACACCGCATTCCCAAGTGCTCGATACCGCGCGGAGTCCTTACAGGTGCAGGCGTGCGATCCGCGATGGCCTTGACCGCAGAGGCAACTCCAGCCATCAGGAAAGCCCTGGAGGCGTTCACATTCCAGCGGCGTCAGTCGTCGCACGCCATGCGGGAATGTCGTGTTGTAGCCGTTTCCGATATGCACACCATGACTCGCGTTGAGCGCGTAGGACACATCAACCAGGTGCTCGCCCGGTTCTGTCCTGAACCCGCCTGAGTTGCCACCGCTGTTCAGCGTGGCCGTTATTAGGTTGTCTGTGCCATCGCCACGTGGGCTGGAGTGGCCGTGATGACCCGCACTCGCCGTCAACGGATTCGCCACGATCAATGTGTCGGTATCGTCGTCATGCCGCTTGAACATGGACCCGACAAGCGCGCGCTCTCTCTCTCCTGAACTGGCGTAGACGCCTTCGAACTGCTTTCCACTACGTGATGCGCTCAGCGCACCAGCAAGGGCCGATGTTCTGAGTTCACCGCGCTGATTGGCGTGAACGCCGTAGACGAGGTTTGAACCGTGTTCAGGCTCTCCCGAGTGCCCACCGCCTTGTAGTGTGTCCGTAATGAACGGTACACCGCCAGTTACGTTGCCATTCCCTGACCGCAGTGTGCCCATTGGTCCCACGTTCGATCCATGGCACTGAAACACTACCTGCTGTTCGCTTGGCCCCTTCGCGCAGTGAAGCGGATGGGTAATATTTTCCAGCACGCGCTCACCATTGGCGCGGCCACGCTCATCATTCATCGCATAGACCAGATTCGGATCGTCTTCATCACGACGCCCTATTCCGTCGTTGCCTCCACCGAGTGGACCCGTGATGTACGTTTCGTGGCTTTCGTCGTGTCTGAGGTTGCCACCGCTTTTGAGCGGGCGAGAGACTTCGATGAGGTTTTCGTCGTCTTCGCCACCTCGGCCGGGCATGTTGACACCAACGCCATGAGAGCGGCCTCTAAGGGTCGCGGCAACACGCGGCCTCGTTTCTGCGCCCGTCTGAGTATCCCCGCCGCTGCGCGTGGACTCAAATAGAACCGCGTCGGCACGTCCGTCTCCAGCACAGCCGACAATGAACACTCGTGCGCGTCGTTGGGCGAGGCCGAAATAGCGGCTGTCCAGAATTCTCCATTCGAGATGAAGCCCGAGCGAGGCCAGCTCCGTAAGGACGGTATGGAAATCTCGCCCCCTGTTTGAGGTGAGGAGTCCAGGCACGTTTTCAAGAACAACGACCTTTGGAAGAACGCCACCAGTCACCTCTCGCATCTCCCGAATAATTCGAACCACTTCGAAGAACAGCGACGACCGAGCACCCTTCAAACCTTCTCGTTTTCCAGCCACCGACACGTCTTGACATGGGAAACCCGCGCACAATACATCGACGGGTTGTATTTGATAATGACGTATACTCTTATCATGACACTTGTTAATTGCCTTTGTGGGTACGGAGTTCAGATCACCCCATACAACCGGCGTAAACAGCCCAGATATTTCCTTCCCGGCCATAACCGCAGAAAGACCGCCGGCCCCATTATGGTTCGGTTGAGAAGTGGACCTGGACGTGGCGGATGGAACCGTGGAAAGACCTACATCATGGCAAAACGGAGGGTCTACGCCAACAAAGGCGCGTGGTCGCACGCACTCGCACGACTCCACGGCTCTATCTGTATGCGTTGTGGATGGAACGAAGCCAGAACTGACACCCACCATCTTATTTCCAAGCGAGACGGTGGAAAGTTCACGCTCGACAACGGGGTCATCCTCTGTCCGAATTGTCATCGACTCGCCCACAGCAACCAGACCATCCAAGACAGCCTGTTCGCCATCAAGCTGGCTGCGCCCATCATCTGCCCAACCCACTGACACAGCACGGACATCGGTGAACCGTTGCACGTCAGGCCAGTGCCGTGCCAGCACCTTGAGGCAGAACGGCTCCTGTTCCACCTGCCAGACAATCTGGCATCCAACCCGTTCCAAGCCAAGATCGAACCCGCCGATGCCAGTGAAGAGTGACCCAACCCGCAGTGCGGCGCCATAGGGTGGAACAGTCACACTTTCCGGCCTGTTTTCGCCGGTTCCGGCTCAAGCCATTCGGTCCTGACAACCTCGCCGGCGAGCGTGTCGGGATCCGTCGGGCTGGGCACGGCTGGCAGTTGCGCCCGCGGTGGCAGCGGATCCAGCCAGCAGAGCTCCACCTTGCCGCCCACTTCCGCGGTGTCCTTCGGCTTGAACCCGTTCCGGTCCAGCACATCCTTCACCGCCCCGAGCGCCACCGCTTCCCGCTTGGTTTTAATCAGCTTCCCGAGGCGATCAATGGCGGGATTGACCAGGCCATACAGCCGATCTTGGGCTTCTTTCACGCGATCGGCGGCTGCAGCCTTAACCGCTGGGGTCGCTCCCCCATGAACTCGGCAAACGACTGCACCGGCAATAGCCGACCTGGCACAGCGCACCCCGGTTGATTTGGCTTTGGCTTTGCACTGAGGCATGAACGTCTTTATGGGCTGACCGGCTTCATGGGCTGTTCTGCTCCATTATCGCCCATCTTCGGCTGCAACCGTGCATAGGCGTCAGCCACCAACTGGTCAACGGCTGGCACGACCGGTGGTCTGTTCGGGCACAACTGGCTAGCCACGGGTGTTGGTTCCTCCGCCTGCTCGTAATCGGGATGCTCCACCGTCATGGACACGGTACCGTCTCGTAACTCCTCAATCTCAAACCGCCCACCCCACGCGATGATGTCTGCGGCGTGGCGTACCACCACGTCGGGCCGTTCAATCTCCACAGGTCGTGGTCGACCGTGAGGGCGCAGGAACTGTGTGAACGGGATACCACTCATGGCTTCGGCTCCAGCGCGGCGATGTCGGCCAGCACGGCCATCCGTTCACGTAACCTAACGAGATGATCTGGCGTGGAGTTACAGGGTGAATCTATTGCCTTCAGCGCCTCGCCTGCACGGGTCAGCAGGGTGCGGAGTTGCGTGATGTGATCTACGAATGCTGTGAGAGTGAATGTCTCGACCCCGGTTGCTTTGCCGAGCTGGTTGTAGACCTCCCGCATATCCCGATTGATGCTGTCACGTTCCTGCTCAGCCTGTGCCGCCTCCGCGTCGAGCGCGGCAAGGATGATGGCGATAGCGTCACTCCTCGACATTGGCTCAGCGTCACCGCTGGGGGTGAACAGATACGCCAGTTCTAATTGCTCCAACACGGCTCCTGCTCTCGCGGCGCGGTCTGAGGTGCTCATTTAGGTCAGTCCTAGATCAGAGATTGCTGAGTGGTAAGCGGCTTCTAATTCGTTCTTCGCCCACGCCTTCGCGTCTTCGACCGATTGCCGTCGCTCAACGACTTGAGCCCCGTATTGCAGTAAACGTTTGGCGCACCGCTCTAGGCGATCCGCTGCCGCCTGTAAGTCGTCACCGCAACATTCACGAGCAATCTTGTCGCGCTCTGGGGTGCTCTCGGCTCGGGCCTCGGCCTCATGAGCACGATAGCTCCAGTTGTGCAGCACCTGCGTGATACGCTCAGCGAGCATGCGCTGTCCTGCCCCTTCGATACACTCCGTCCCTAGCGCCTCTCGCGCCTGCTGGAGTTCGGCCGTGGCGCGATTCAGTTGGTCAAGGATGAGTTGCTGCCCTCGGCTACACACGGCATGGGCTTCGCGCTCCTGCTGGAGTTCGGCACGGAGCGCGGCAATGGTGACACGCGGGTCTTCACCAATTTCGGGCCAGACGTAGCCGCCGAGCGGTTCCTCGTCGTGCGCGCTCATCGCGTCCCGCCTTTCGTGCGTTCTCAGCCCACCTATGACCAATAGGCTGGCCGTTGTTTCGTACTGCTGTCGATGTCTCTGGCCGGTAGAATCCCGGCTATTGCGCGTTCCTTCGTGCCAGACCAATTGAGCACGACCGGCAACAGGCACTCGCTCCGGTCAGAGCGGCCGCGTGTTCTCTATCCACGCCGCAGAGACATCGACAACTTCACGCCTGCTTCGGCCACATGACAACGCCTTGGGCTGCAATAACTCCACAACCGTATCAGTATTCGCCCCGCTCGTTGCACGGCGTCTCCACTCGGCTATGGCACGCACAGTCGCATGTCCACGGTGCCACCGCCACAGCATGTTGGGCCAGACAGCACAGCCCGGACTCTTCCAGGCTGCGTTCGTGACACACCAGATCACTCAGCGGATCCACGCGGTTGTCCACATAGGCGCGGAACAAGCCGAGCAGCACCCGCTGGAGGTGTGGCCCGGCTTTGTCCCGTACTTGGCGCCATAATGCAGGTGGCAACCCTCTGAGTCGGTACTCCATATGCTGGTTCAGTCCTGCAACCGCGCGCCGCACTGCTCGCATTTGAATTGGGTGGTCTCGAACCCTGCGGCCAGCACACGGTCCCGCGTCAGGTGCGTGACCCGCTGTCCGCTCAGATCCCGTCCGGTGGTGGCCGCCGTCACGCCCGCATGCGCCCCGCAGAAGCAGCGCCCGTTGTCCCCGAGGTAGAGGCTGGTCGGCTGGAGTTTGGTTCTCGCCATGAGGGTGGTCATCGGGTCGTTCCTCCCATCAGACGCCGGTTGTGTTCGAACGCGAGCGCCCCACTCACGCTGACACCGACCGCTGCCACAACCGCCCACTTTGGATGGTGCTGAGCCAGCCTGCGAATCGCGCACACCGCACCCGTGGTCACCAGCGCCTTCTCCACCACCACCACGGTAGGCGAGGACGTGCCGAACATCGGGTTGGCTTCCCGATACCCGCCACGCGCCAGCAGCACCGCACTGGAGCCAGCGTCGAGTGATTGAACCGCCACCATGGCTGCCAGAAGGAGGTTCATCGGTACGCCTCCGCATCACGGGAGGACGTCATCGTGCCGTCCGCCTGCGCCTGTTCCCATTCGGCGTACGCCGCGAGAATCGCCTCACGCAGCCGGTCCTGCGCGCTCTGGTCCGTGATCGGCCGCAGCAGGCCGAAACTGCGCCGCTCACCGTTGACGGAATAGGTTCTGGCGGGAAAGGTCACGTTGCGACCGGACCCGTCACGCAGTGACCAAATTCCGAAGCCAATGAGTTTCAGCCCCGCCAGAATCTCACTGGCATGGCTCGCGTCGAGCGCCGGGAACAGGTCGATGTGAAAGTGCAGTTCGACGTCTGCGAGTTTGCCGGGAGGGTTCTGCTTCTCGTTCGGGAGGATCTTGATGGTCAGCATATGGCTCTCATCCTTTGCAGATGGCGGCGGGTCGGGATGACCCGCATGCGATAGAACCAGGATAGCACGGCTGTCAAGAGGTGATTATCTCGTCGCCATGATCGCATGCCAATAGTTACCAACTGCCCATCGCATCTTCAGAAGTCTCCGACACCACCGCGCCGACCAGCGCCAGCGGTGCATGTGATCTGGATAGGTCCGCGTGCATGTCCAGTGGCGTGATGTCATACAGCCGCCTCGTTGAACAGCGTCCCTTGCGTCTTCAGCGTTTCTGCCATCCGCAGATTCGAGACGGCCGTCTTGGCGTAACTCTCTTTCAGTTCAATCCCGAGATAGCGCCGGCCAAGCCTGATCGCTTCGTAGCCCTCCGACCCGATGCCCGCGAACGGTGACAGCACGAGGTCGCCAGGATTCGACCAGAGCCGGATACATCGCTCAATCGTGCCGAGCTGCAGCGGGCAGATGTGACGTTCGTCGTTCGCGTCCCGTCCATCGGCCACGTTCAAGGTGTCGCTCTCGCGGATGCCATACCAGATCGGGCGCGCCCACTCGATCCATTCTTCGTTCGTGAGGTCCGCGCCGAACTGATGATGCGTCACGGCCTCCGAGTTCTCGCCGGGCTTGCGAAACACGAGGACGTAATCCGCGAGCGCCGGCCGAGACCACGACGAATCTTTCTTCATCTGGACGAATAGGAGCCCTTTCGACTTCGTGCGGATCGCTTGCGCTTGTGGGTCTTTGTCGATGCAGACTTCCCCATGATAGATCCACCGTTCGCCCTGAAACGCGCGGATGATGTCGCCGCGAAAATCCTTGAGGCCGATGTAGCCATCGCGCGCCAGCATCGCGGGCACCTGGGCGACGTGGCAGCACGATAACCGCCCATGCTTCGTCACGCGCAGCAGTTCTCGAATCACGAACCCGAGATGCTCAAGAAACTCCGCGTGCGTCGAACAGTTCCCGATGTCGCGCTCGCTCGCAGAATACGTGAACAGGCTCGAGAACGGCGGGCTGTAGACGCTCAGATCTACAGAATCCGCGTCAAGGAGCGGAAGTTCTTCACACGAATCGCCATGCACGAGCGCCCATCCGTCCCCGGTTACGCGCACACTTCCTCCCGTTCAAAGTCTCGCATGGACGCGAGCAGTTCACTTGATAGCGCCATCGCGGCCTGTTCCTTCCGCCGCACGTTCGCCACGACGCCGGTTTCCGCTTCGCTCACGATAATGTGGACGCTCACGGACTCCGTCTGTCCAAATCGCCAGCAGCGCCGGATCGCTTGGTAATACTGCTCGTAGCTATCCCCGAGCCCGACACAGAGCATCTGATGGCAGTGCTGGAAGTTCATCCCAAACCCAAGGATCCGCATCTTGCTGACGAGGACGCGAATCGACCCGGACATGAACCCTTCAACCGCCGCCCGTTTCTCCGCGTAGGTGTCCGCCCCGCAGACTTCGACCGCTCCTTGAATGGCGTCGGCCAACGCCGCGCTTTCGGTATTCAGACCGCACCAGATGAGCCATTGACCTGGTTGTGCGGCGAGTTCGGCCGCCGCGGCTATGCGGTCTTCGAGACTGGCGCAGCGTGCGGCCATGCGGCCTTGGATGCCTTTCGCGGCCATGTCGTGAAAGAGCATCCCTTCCGGCGCCTTCGACGCCGACACAACGCGATCCTGAATTTGGAGCGGCGGCAAGTCATAGCCGGTATCATCAAAGCCGAGGTCGGACGGCGTGCGGAGCGCAATCGCCCACGACGCGAGCCACCGAAAGAACGGCGCGCGAGCATGGCGTTTCATGCGCCAGCCTTCATCGTCGTGAACGAACCACGTCGCCAGGAACTCGGCGCGCGTCATCAGCCCTAGAAATTCCGAGTGATTCGCCAGTTCCGCGATATCGTTCGGGCTGGGCGTCGCCGTGCAGCACAGCCGATACTTCGTCCGCGAGAACGCCGCAATGAGCGCCGATCGCGTCTTGCCGTCGAACGATTTCAGGATGCTCGATTCGTCGAGCACGACGGCGCCGAACTGGGCGGGGTCGAACCGATCGAGCCGTTCGTAGTTCGTGATGGTCAGTGGTCCCTTGATGCCGGCGCGCGTCTCGGCGTAGTGGAGCGATAGCCCGAGCTTCGCGGCTTCATGGACGGTCTGTTCAGCCACGCAGAGCGGGGCGAGGATGAGCGCCGGCACGTCGAGCAGCCGAGCCCATTCGAGTTGCATGAAACTCTTTCCGGTTCCGCAATCGGTCCAGAGCGCCGCCCGGCCTTTCTTGACCGCCCACGTCACGAGGGCGCGCTGGAATGGCTTCAGCATCGGATGCACGTCAGAGCCGCGCGCCGCTGGCCCGTCACCGTGGACAATGCGCCGCTTCGATTCCAAAAACGCTTGGTAACTCACGCCACCCCCGCCTTCACCCGCGCCACAAACGCCAGCGCCTCCTCGACCGAGCTGACATCGGATAATGCATACGTTATGCGTTCACACGCATTGTAGTGTAAAATATGGCTATATGGCAAAGAAACGTCTCCCTGATCGTGCTTGCCTCGTCTGCGCCAGAATGTTCTCTCCCACGCGGACTTGGCACATGTTCTGTTCGTCCTCATGCCGTTTCGATTCGCACAGGAACGAAGCCCAACAAGAATACGCCTGTGTCTACTGTGGACTTGGCGGAGACTCCGTTGACCACGTTCCACCGTCCAGTGTTCGTCCAAGCCTCATCGCGCTCGGTATCGCAAGCCGCTACCCGTTCGTTGAAGTGCGCTGTTGCCGTGAATGCAATTCGCTCCTCGGCAACCGCGCCTACTGGACGGTTCCACAGCGGAAACACTACATCAAGGCTCAATTGAAACGCCGGTATCTGAAGTTTTTGCGGATTCCAGACTGGACGGAGTTAGAACTGGCACGATTAAGCCTTACCCTTCGTGACCATACCCTTCATGGGCTTGCCGTGAGGGACATCACGCGTCAACGGATTGCCCATTAACCGTTCCAGGTACCGCACCGCCCGCCCGTCCTGCACCATCGATCCAGTCACCCGCAGTACCCGCCAGCCGCGCACCAGCGCCTCCGCATACTTTTCACAGTCTTTTTCGTAGCCAGTGCCCCGCGTGTGCCGGCCCACACTGAACGTCCCGCCCTCCACCTCGAGCGCCAAGGCGTGTGCGGCCCATGAAAAATCAAACCGCCACCGCCGCGGGGGCGCAAAGCGGAATTCCCGCTCTGGCACCGGCAGCCGTAGCGCCTTGATCTGCCACGCCATCAGCGCCTCGAGCGTGCTCTCCGCCACCTAGACATCCCCCAGCGTCTGCACCGGCACGTCCCCGTCCGTCTCCCGCTCCGCCAGGAACTTCGTGATCGCCGCCAGCGCCATGCCCTCCAGCAGCGCATCCACCGCCGCCGTGATGGTCGGGCCCGTCCCGGTATGGTCGGTGCCCGCCCAGCGTGCCCGGTACCAGGTCGGTGTGCTGAACTGCTGAAGGTGCTCCTGAATCATGATCGTGAAAGTTCTCATGCCTAGTACCCCTGCACCACACACCCGAGTTTGACGTGCGCGGCCTGACGCGTGATGCCGTCATCTGTCATCATCCGGTGCCGGCCAGGAAACGTCGCGCCCAGCCCATGGCACCGCCCGCACAGTAACGCCTCCGGATTCGGCACACGACAGGTCCGACTCACGCGCGGATCGAGCCGGAAGAATGCGCCACACGCCGTATTCGCAATCATGAGTGGCCGCTTTTGTTTCATCAGGGAGTGCCCCGACCCCACCACGCGGTACCAGTGCAACTCCACCGACAACACGCGATGCACCAGACACGACAGGCCACGAATCGAAAACACATACGGCGGGTGCTTCTTCGCCCTCGTGATCCCGAACCGAGGATTACCGAAATCGGGACGGCCGGGAATCACCGCCGCGCCCTCGTCATCAACAGGATGGTCAAGCACGACCGGCATTAGCTTTGACTCCCACAGACGTGCAGATCGTTCCGGTCGAGCGATTCAATCACGCTGCCATCATCCGGCGATTGGCTGGTCCTCAGCGCCACGGGGTCTGATTCAAACGCGCGCCATGGCCCCGTCACCATCTGCCTGAGAGAGATCGGTTCGCCACATTCACGGCAGGCTTTCGACACCCTCCCCCTACTCCAAACGTCGATAGATTCAGGACTGCTCATGTGAGCGACCACCAGCCGTTACCAGTCGGCCGCACCTTGCCGATTTTGCGAAGTCTATTGAGGGTCTGAGAAACGCTTCCGAACGACACGCCGACCGCGAGCGCGATGTCACCGCGAAACATTGGCCCCGCCGCCAACGCGGCGAGCACGGCTGGGCGAGTAGTTGGAACCCGCCCCGGAATATGCCCCGATGTCACATATCGCCGTGGGCGTCCGAACTGGTCAAAGCGCGCGAACACAGCGCCGCAACCACACGCGCAGACAATCATCGGGTTCGGCTCATCCGGTAATCTAAGCCTTGAACCACTTTTACGATGTCGGAAATGATGCTGCGACGCTGAAGCACAGACCTCAAGATTTCCTGGTCGGTTGTCGGTTCGATCGCCGTTGACGTGGTGAACCTGCTCGCCTACTGCGAGTGGGCGCCCAAGTATTTGCTCGGCAACAATCTGATGCTCATAGCGATCGCCAATTACGACGTAGCCGTGATCTGCGATGTGTGGAGTCTTCGGCGCTACTTTCCGAGCCTCATTGAACGCGGCGAACGTTCCGTACTTTCGTTGGCCGGTCCGATCCCGATAACGCAACTGGCGCGCCCGCGCGAGTCGACGCCGATGCTCACCATGCTCGTCGGTTGGTGACACTGCGCACAGACGACAAACCGTCGCCGCATGGCTCTTCTTGCCGCCACACTTCGGGCACTGTGTAGAATGAGAATCAGCCATGCGGGCGCGACCTCCAATCGCGTGCGTCTGGTGAGGGGTTGGCTGGCGTTTACCGCGCTCGTCAACTCCGCTCATTCTATCAGAAATACTAAGCATTTTTATCGACTATTATTCGAACACGGCTTCGTGAACCTGGACCGCGATTTCACATCGATCAGGTCTGGTGTGCTCATACAATTACCACTCCTCGCAAATCAGGGCCGTCCATCGTAACCACCGTTCCAGCACTTAACCGGGACGCAATCCGCTCGTCGAGCCGTTCCGCGATCCAGTCCAGTCCGAAATTACACGTCACCAATGTGGAGAGTTTGGCATTCTGCCGCTCGTCAATCAGCGCCAGCACCGACCGCCGAATGACATCACTGACGATGCCAGCCCCGAGGTCATCCAGCACCAACCACGACACGACCAGGTAGGGTTCCAACACCTCGTCCTCGCTCGAATCCTGTCGGAACGCCGCCTGGAGTTTCCGTCCCAAGGGCAGCATTTCCGCCACGCGCACGCGTTCACCACGGTCCACGATCGCGCGAGCAGCAGCCATCGCCAGATAGCTTTTGCCGCACCCAACACTGCCCGTCAGGAGCAGTTCGCCTGTCCGACGTACCAGCCACGCCTGAATCGCATCAATCGCGTCCTGCTGGCGTTGGTGGCCTCGTTCGAGGGTCGCGTCCAGATACTGTACCGGCACCCCAACACTGACCATGGTTCGACGCACTTGGGCGGCGACATCGATAGGCTCTGGTGGCGCTGGCGTCAGACACGTATCGCACCGCACCGTTAAGCGCATGCCTCCTAAGTGCTCCAGTGCTGGCTTGTCCCACACGGCCGCACAGTCCCGACAGACAAACGCCGTGCGATCCGTCGGCACGTTACCGGTGGGCATACTTGCCAGGGATCGCAGGGACCGCATTCGGATTCCGCGGAGAGGTTCCACGACGCGTCTCCTGGTTGGTTGATGCCGCGCTCATTGGCTCATCGTCCCAGCGTCCCTGTCGCAGCCAGGTAGCTGGATGCGGAACGAAGGTTCCGCCATCCTTCATCCATTGCGGCTCAATGCGCTGACGTGTGACCGTCGCGAGAATCTTTTCCTGGAGTTCGGCGGTCGGTTTCAGTTTCCGCCAGACCTTCCGAGCATCGGCCTTTCCGACCTTACGAGGATAGTTTTTCCAAAACGCTTCAAAGGGTGCATCGACATCAGTCGATGAAGAGATCTGAAGATCTGATTCTGATTCTGATTCTGATTCTGATTCTGATGGGGTTACCGAAGCGTTACAGGTGCGTTTCCGCTCACGATGACGCCGCACGCGCTCACGTGTCTGCTCCTGCACGATCGACCGCGTCACCATCGCCCGATGTTTCTCCGCATTTAGTACGAGCCACCCACCAGGCACACGCTCTATCCTCCTGCCTTCATGGTCTTTATCGCCAGATTCAGGGTCAGGACTCTCGAGAATCTCGAGCGCACTTGTGGCCTGTTCGATGGTCACATTCGCCCGATTGGCGACGTTCCCGACCGCCGCAAACTGCACAAATCCGTGCTCGTCCATCACGGCAATAAAGGTCAGCCACACGATGCGTGTAGACAGCGATTCGAGCCAAATAGAGGAGTCCAAGATCTTTCCGAACAGTTTGTTATACATCAGTGCGTAACGATAGAGTTACACTTCCGTTACTGTCAAGTTCAGAAGACCTCGGCGCTCGGATCAGGCTCTGCCGGACCACACGCAGCTGTCACCAGATCCTCGCCTAGTTGGCGCCGGTACTTCCTGATGAGTTTTTGGCCGAGTGCCGCCTGTCGTGGCGTCAGGCTGGTAGCACTTGCGAGTGAGTGTCCCACCCTGACATCACACCCAGAGAACCCCATGCGGTCGAGACTTACCGCGCCATCACAGACACCTTTGAGATGTCGCAGGCCCGCGTGAATGGCCTTGATTTGTGCGGGCGTCAGTTTTTCCGCAACCGATTCCAACTCGGTACGTCGCGTTCGCTCTATCGTTGCCGTCATACTTGGCAGGATGGGCACAGACGGATCATCGAGCGCCTTGTCGATCACGCGCTGTTTCGCGATCAGTGTTCGCGCCATCTTGGCGTCCAGACTTCCATCGACCACCAGATGCTGCACCAGCACCGACTGTGTTTGCCCGATGCGGTGCGTCCGATCCTCCGCCTGCGTCACGTTACCCGGCACCCAGTCGAGTTCAGCGAACACGACGTGGGCACTCGCGGTCAGCGTAATCCCTACGCCGGCCGCCAGAATGGATCCCACGAACAGGCGGCATGTTGGATCCGACTGGAACCGATCCACGGCCGCCTGGCGGTCATCCATTGACGTGTCCCCGGCAATCATGACCGCTGACGCCCCGAACGCATCAGCAATCCCATGGAGCACGTCTAGGTGATGCGCAAAACACACCACCTTCGCGGATTCGTCATCTTCGAGTACGCCCTGAAGATACTCGATGACCTGTGGAAGTTTCGCAACCGCGACCGCGTGCCGATGCGAGCTCATCTCCTCCAGCATGATCTTCGCACCAAGTCTCAGTGCGGCAACCGCTTTCGCATACGCCTCCTTGTTCGTGTCCGCCGTGGCCAACTCGAGCGCGGCTTCAAGCGCATCGCGTGTCGCCGCGTGACGGGCCAGTGCTGCCGATTCGGCGTCCACGACCTTCGCGGCTCCGTTGCGCGCGAGATCGATTACCTGGCGGCGCTTCGCCGGCAGTTCCTTCAGCACATCTTCTTTCAGTCGACGGATCATGATGGTCGATCGGAGGCGATCCTGTAACTCACCGAGATTCGAGGCGCCCGTGAAGTCCCAACCGTAGCCATCCTGGTGTCCGGCGCAGTACCGTTTTCCGTAGGCGAAGAAGTTCGACCACGTCTCTGGATCGAGAGACGAAATGATCGGCCAAAGCTCCACGGGACGGTTCACGATCGGCGTGCCGGTTAACATGAGCCGACGCGTGGCCGTCACGGGCGCGATCCGATCCTCAACCTTCTTGGACCGTCGACCGAGCAATGACCGCGTGCGCCGCGTCTTTGGATTTTTGAGAAGATGCGCCTCGTCCACAATCAGCATGTCCCACACGCACGCGCGCATGACGGAGGTGTGAACGTGCAGGGCGTCGTAGTGGATGATCACGATATCCGTATCAGGCCAGACCTTCGTGTCAGCCTGCCCGATCGTGAGGGGCCACGTGAGCCACTTGTCCAATTCTCGTGCCCAATTGAGTTTGAGCGTTTTCGGACAGACGATCAGCACGTGCCGCGGTGCCCGTTCAGCGAGCAGCACATTGAGCGTGCCGATAGCCTGCACCGTCTTCCCCAGACCCATCTCGTCACCGATTAAGGTGGCAGGGCGCTGACACGCGAACTGAATTCCGGCCCGCTGAAATGGGAGGTAGGCAATTCCATCAGGGCATGGAAGCACTAGATCGATGGGGGCACTAGTGGCTCGACTCGCCGCATGTGTGGCCTGCTGCCGAGCATGGGTGGCCATCAACGTCTCTCGACAACTATTGTCGGCGTACTCTGCCAACTTCGCGGCGATTTCACGCTTGGCGGTCCACCAGCGTTTCGCGATTCCACACTTGGAACCGTCCGGATCGAACCAGAATCCGGCCCCTTTTACGATGGGATTGTCAGAAAAATCGTGCCGGCTGAGATACACGTCACGGTCAGCGAGATAGGTAATCGAGATCATTGTCGGTAACTGTAACAGCGTTACGGTAATGTGTCAAATCTCGATTACCTGCCAAGCCCTACGCCAGCACTTCCACCTCGGTCCCGTCCAGCGCCTCGACCAGCCAGTCCTGCACGCGGTCGATGGCGGTCAGTTTCCAGGCGCCGCCGTCAGCCTCGAACAGCGCCACTTCGGGCAGGCCGCCAATCGGTCCCGACTTCACGCGCAGCACGAAGGGCGATTCGGGCTGGAGGAACACTTCACGGAATGTCCGGTAGGGCATCAGCTCGACCGGGTTGGGCACCGCCACGTCCGACACGAGCACCACCCCGGTCTTGGCGGTGACCACTTGCGTCATGCCGTCGTCCAGGGCGGTCTTCACCTTTTCGTCCTTCACATTCGCGAGCAGCCGCAGCACCTGGTCGCGTGTGTCGCTGATGGCGAAGCGGGTCTGGAGCCCGATCAGGAAATCTTCGAGCGGCCAGTACTTGCCGGTGAACCCGGTTGCCAGATCAAGACAGGTGGCGTGCAGGTAGGTCTGCCGGCTCAGTGCGGTGATGTCGAGTGGTCCGAGGACCACGACGTTACACGGGTCCAGGATGTGGACCAGCAGGGTCTCGCGCGTCAGCGTGTCCCGGTTGGCTTTCAGGTAGTCCCGCACGGCCCCGAGCGTGTTCACGGCCAACTTCGCGACGGCGGGACGCCACTGGAGCGCCACCGAATCGGTTACCGCCCATCCTGGCGGTGAGCCAATGAACCGACCACCGTTCGGCTCAATGGACTTCACGGTCGCGAACCGTTCCGCCAACTGTTTGACTGCTTCACCGTCCATGGTTATTCCCCTGCCTTTGGAAAGCCCGTGACGAGGTTCGGGCGGGTGTCATCGAACAGATTCGACTGCCGCGGATCGCTTTCGACGGCAATCAACTTGCCGTTCCGGCGTCCCATGAAGAGTTGCGTCTCGACCGTCTGGATGCCGGCGAGTTTCGACGCGCACTTGAGTGTGACGTTCGCCACGTCCCGGTCGGCGTTCGGCTTGAACGCGACCTCAATGGTCACTTTCCGTGTGGCGGTGGCGTCCGTGTTTGGATCCGCGATGTTCGTCAGGATCCGGTTGAGTTCACACTCGAACAGTTCCTTCAGTGCGCCGTTCCCGATGGTGTCGAGACTGACCTGTTGTTGCATGTGACCTTCTCTCCTGTTTCATGTTCTGCGGATATATACGACACTCGCCGCACGGTCCCGATCTGCGCCAGACGCCTGTAACACATGTCGCGTGATGTCACCGTGACACGCACGGCAGACGTGGAGTTTGTGCGCTGCGAGAAGGGACCGTCCGATGTTGCGTCGGCCACGGCCCCCGAGCAGATGATGAATCTCGGTAGCTGTATGGGCGCATTGGAACGGGCCACATCCCGTGATGACCTGGCGCACTTCACATCGACCACGACTCCGACGCCGCACCGTCGCGTTTTCACTGCTATCCGTCTTCGCGGTGGCTTTCACGCGATCGGCCTTCTCGAGCGCCTTCGGTCGCGGCTTCGGTTGGGGTGCGAACGTCATGCGCTCCGCCGTTGCTGCTGGATGCGCCGCAGGGCCAGTTGGAACTTGGCCTCAATCACCTCGGCTGATTCCTCACCCGCGCGCGGCACCGCAGGCAATCGGCCCTGCTTGGTCCGGTACCGTTCGTGTGCCGCATGCCGCACGCACTCGGGATGGCCCTTGCGCCTCCGCAACGAGCCGTTGATGGGCAGGCCGCAGTAGGCGCACACCATCACGACACGCTCTGCTTCAGCCGTTCACGCCAGCAGGTTGGCGCGTGCGTCTCCACGCCGTCTGTGTCAATCGTGGTGTTGCAGCCGACGCACCCGATCATGACCTCTGTCTGGGCCAGCACTTGCTGGATCACCCGCCGCAGCCGGCCAATTTCTGCGGTGAGCATAGCATGTGAGGTATGTGCATCAGCACTGGTGGTGCGCTGTCCAATCATGGTTACCGCTCCTTCAGCGAGGCCAGCCGCCAGTCCTGCACGACCTGGCGCGGCGTGGCGTGGCACCGGTCACAGCCACCGTCCCGGCCGATGGCGATGTGCGGATGGTCGCAGATCGGCTCGTTGTTCCGGCGCACGCGCTTGCCGTGGTCGGGACCGCCGTTGTAGTAGGGTGCGTCCACGATTACGTCTCCTTCTTGCGCTTCAGCGGATCGCGTTCGGCTTCGTCGATAACCAACCCGAGAAATTCACCGGCCCAGAGAATGCACTGGCTCACATATTCTGAGAACACCGTCACCGATAGACTGGCCGTACTGTGGGCCACACGCTGTTCCAGCACCTCACCCGTAGCTGGACTAGTGACCTGCACGACCTCGCTGTTGAACAACTGCTTCAGATGGGCGTGGATCGTGTCCTTGTCCTGCTCCGTCTCTTCCGCGATGGCACCGACGACGCATTTCCAATAAAATTTGTTCTGCCGATCCCGGCGCGTCTCATGTTCTGGCTCGATGGTGACGACGTACCGGCCCTCACAGTGCACCAGCGCCGCCTGGACCGCGGCCGCATTGTCCCAGACGATCGCGCCGTCCACGATGGCGGCCCGCGCGGTGATCGGCCGGCGCTTCTTCGGCATCAGACGCCGCAGACTCCATCGCAATCATTTTCAAACCCGTCGAACAGCGTCCCGCGCGGCTTCGGGTTGAACACCACATCTTTCAGCGCCGTCAGTGAGCGGTGGAGGAATACCGGCCGCGCCGGCCCTGACCGTGAACTATCCCGAATGCTCTCATCCACCGCCACGGCTTTGTCGAACTCCACTGGGTGCACTGCCTTCAGATTGGCCCAGTAGGTGTCATCGTGGAACGGGCAGAACACGCAGGCCGACTTCTGCGGCTCTGGCAACCCGTGTTCTCGCAACAGTGCCAGACACGCCGAGCGCGTCATCCGTGCTTCAATCAGCGGGTAGGTGTTCTTAACCCACCGCATCCGTGACGGTTTCTGCCGTGTCGCCTCGTCCACACTGATGCCGATGAGCGCCACGGCGGTTTCCTTGATGCGCTGGCGAGGTTTGTAGCCGAGTAACCGGCGCACTTCCTTGCCAATCGGCTCAATCTTGTATTCGCTGGTACATTGGCGGCTCAGCATCGCGCTGCGGCCATCGTCTCCGACCGTGAACGCGGGAATGGACGCGAAAAGCTTCCGACGTCCAGACATCCGCGCCGCGATGTGCTCCGACAGCACGCCAGCCGTCACGGTAGAGATTGGAAGATGTGGCGCGAAGTCTCGCAGCCGTTTTAGTTGCTCATAGACGTAGGCTGGTTCATCGCCCGTGTCCGCGAAGATGGCGACATCGGCCTTCGGACACCCACGCAACCCGAGCGCCGACATCACGAACAGCGCAGAACTCTGCACGCCAGCACCCAACGAGAGGTAAATCACTTCGTGATCTCGATCAGGTACAGCCGCAGTCGGTTCGCCTCTGCTATCAGTGTGGTCTGCACATTCGAGAGCACGACCGCCATGCGTCCCGATTTGATGCCCACCTCGACCTGGCCCAGCGCGTGGATCTTGTCAGCAAACTCACGCATCTTGTCCACGTCTGGTAGCAGCGCCTTGATCTTCGCTTGCCGTTCCAGCGCGGCCAGCCGATCCTGTTCGGCCTTCACGATGGCGTCGGATTCAGCTTGTGCCCGTGCCACACGGTCGAACTCGATCTGCTTCGCTGCAGCCTGTTCTGCAGCGAACCGTTGCCGCTCAGCGTCAATAGCGGCCTGAGCCTCACGTATCAGGTCAGCTTGTGCCTGTTGTTCCAGTCGAATCCTGTCCTGCTCCACCCACTCCGCCTCGAGCCGCACCCGTTCTGCCGCCAGCCGCTGTTCCTCTGCCTCACGCTGCACGCGCAGTTCGGCTTCACGCTGGTCCTGCTCCGCCTTCAGTGCCGCCTCAATCACACGGCGCTTCTCCGCCTCGGCTTCGGCCTTGACTCGCACCTTTTCGGCATCGACCACGGCCTTCTTCACCCGGAGCGGTTCCTCGATGTCAGCCACCAGTTGCGTGTACCGCTTGGCCTCTGAGTCCACGAGGCGCCCGAACTCTAACGCGCCCGCCTTGAACTCCACCCGCCGCGCCTCGATCTTCGTCCTGGTCGTGCGCAGGTTCGCAATCGCCTCCTGCACCGCTTTGTACCCGGCCGTGGTGTCGGCCGTCAGGCTCTCGCACTGCTCCCGTACGAGTGCCAGCGCGGCCACATCCACATCGTAGGTGACGACGTCGGTGATGGCTTGGTCCATCACAGGTCCAGTTCTGCTTTCGCCGCCTTGATGGCCGCGTCGTGTGCTTCATATTCCGCAAGGATCTGACGGCGCGTCTTTCCGCTTTCACCGTACTCGGTGTCCAGACCGACATCTGAGAGGCCATCCCATGCTGCACGTGCACGATACAGGTCATCGCCCTGTGCATTCTCAAGCGCGCGCTTCACAACCTTCTGTGTTTCTGGTGTCATGCCACTACCTCCACAACCGGTTTCAGAATATGCAGCCGCTCCGCCAGCAACCTCGTGCGTTGGACATCGGCCCGACAGTGTGCCTCCACACCCTCCCAGTCGTCTCTCGCCACCATTGCGGCTATGTCGGCGCCCGTAGTGGGATCGTCCACCACGATGCCGAATCGGCGGCAGAACGTGTCCAGGCTCCGCGGCATGATCGCTTCATATCGCGCGTCGTCGAACGTCAGGATCTCGCGCAGGTCGATGATGTCGCCACGTCCGTACCGTGCCAGATTCAGCTCGGTGTACGGCACGTCCAGGTACCGACTGCGCTGGATCAGGTACGGCGCATCAAATGACCGTGCGTTGAACCCGATCAGTCGCTGTCGCTGTGCCAGTGCCCAGAAGGCCATGAGCGCCTGCCGTTCCTGGTCCTCGTCATGACAGACCGTAACCTGTGCCGGTCCACCATCAATCGCTGTGCCGATGGCGACGATGCGGCCAAGGTTCCAGTCGAGAGCTGCACGCTGCACGGCCGTGACGTACTCGGCTTCGAGTGCCACTCGCTTGCGGGCGATCTCGTCTGCTATTTTTACTGGATCCTTCCAGGTGCCAGGCGCAGCCACACTGTCCAGATCAGGCGGTGGCACGTAGTCTGCCGCCTGTGGGAGCGCAACAGTCTCGAGATCGAAGCAGAGCGATCTGGTGAGGTTCATCATGGCTCAATATGTGCCCAGTTCTTTCGATGCACGATGGCCCAAATCGCGTACGCCGACATACAGTACTCTTTCCTTAGCGTGGCCTGCGTCATGCCGCCAGCATGCGCCACTCGAATCGCTCGCACATCAGCTTCTGACAATTTTGAGCGTCCAGGACGATGCAACCGCATATGATCTCCCTGATGCATCACCTGAAGATTCGACGGAGAATTGTCGTCCGGACGACCATTGATGTGATGCACCACCTCGTGACGCATCAGGGGCCGTCCGAGTACTTCAGCCGCAACGCGACGATGTTCGAGCGCGTAACCTTCTGAGCGCGCGTGTGGATCGTGTGGCGCTTTCACGATGATGTGCCCGCTTCCCGTTTTATGACGACCACCCTTCCAGTTGGGACTCTCCGCTCCGGTCCGAACTGGACGACACTGCAGTGAGCACCAACGTCCACGACCACGTCGTATCACGGACGCGTACACTTTCCTCACGCGTCCACACGCCTCACACGCTTTCATCGTCGAGGGTTCTGACAACATCAGAACGGGATCGTGTCTGAATCCAAATCCCCAGCCTCGAACGCTTCGTCTTCATCCACCGGAACAGGCTTCACTTTTGGCGCAGTCTTTGGCTGTCCGGCCTTCGGTTTGGGCGGAGCCGCCTTAACGCGGATGCATTCCACCTGTTCTCCATTGAAGGACGTCTCGGTGGTATAGAGACGCACGCTGTGACCAATCCATTCATCAGTCTCGTCCGACCCCACCAACGCTGCAATCTTCCGCGAATTGGTTTTATTGAGCACCACGCCCTTTTCCTTGCCGACGAAGTAGATCACTGGTCGCGATTCTTTGTCGCGTCCGACTTCCTCCATATCAACTCGATCGATAATCACGACAGGTTGCGCCATGCCGAGGTCGGATGCCTTCAGGTACTTGCTCGGGAAAGCCGAATTGACATTCATTGTGTAGACTCCGGAAATACGAACGGTTGTTGATGATGGCATTTGGTGCATGTTTCCACATGCGTCCACACCGCCAGATTACTTTTTCAATAGCTTAGCCAGCGCGGCACGTGACGCTGTATCCGGCCCTTGTGGTCGTCCACCCTTCTTGCCGTTCTCCCTTGCAGCTGCAGCCTTCGCTGGACTGGTGCGGCCTTTGCCGGCTAGCCCACCCTTGCGCCCGAGCGCCACCGCGTGCGGATTCTTGCGACGTGACATTGTTTACAACTCTACCAGAACCGCTATGGGTTGTCAAGATCTCCGAAACCGCCCGCGCAGCAGATGCGACAGACCCCGTCCCTGTGCCACCCGTGCGGGTTGCACCACAGGTTCTGGTGTGACCCGCGCATGCCGGTGCTGCAGGAAGGCAATCGCCAGTGGCACCCCGACCCGAATCCGCCGTGCCTCGATATTTTCCGGTCGGCCTGGTTGCCGCTTCACCACACGGCGCGGTGGCAGATCGGCTGGGTCGGCGGCAGCGAGCAGCGCCACCACAGCCAACCAGACGCGATCCTCGACAGGTCGTGAACCGAAGAACATCGCGTTGTCAGTTGACCGGCGACGGCGCCGTGTCGGAGCCAATCGGTGCGGCCCAGTCCTCGCCTGTGCGCCGCACGAAACCAGCCGCCGCCCACCGGTTCAGGTCGGATGAGATCGTGTGGTACGTGACGCCCAGGTCACGCAATGCCGCCAACTTCATCGGCCCATGCGCCTGCAGTGCAGCCACCACGCGGTCACGCCGTTCCTGCATGACGAGTTTGCCTTCTCGCGACTTCCGCACTTTCTTCGGCTTTTTCGGTGTGGTGTGCGCCTTCACCGTTTTCGCTTTCGGTGCTGCCGCGACGGTGCGTGCCGGCTCCGGTGTATTCAACGCGTGGAGCAGATCGGCCACCGCTGCCGCATCCGTCGCCTCAATCGTCACGCCGGCATAGGTCATTCGGTACATGATTAAGATCCTTCCTTTAATGTGTTGGGGTGTTGTTTACTCATCATCGCAGACCTCATGTCCCACCCGGCACGCCGCCACCACGAAAACCACCGCCAGCACCGCCGCTAGACACACCATCACCATCAGGATGTCCGGCAGCACGCCGGTCGGATCAGTCGTGGACAATGCAACCAGATTCATGACCGTACTCCAGGCACATACTCAATGGACTCGAGCACGCGATCCCGTGACGCTGGATGGTCCACTTCGTGCGACCCGACACTGAGCCGCACGACCAGCGTCTCTTCCGTGTTCGGCGCGGACACCGCCTGTTCGCGCTTCACACGCCGCCGTATGCGCTCTACACGTTGTTCGCACCGTATCGAGAACATCTCGAGCCGTTTTGCAAAGAACCGCTCTAGATCCTCCCGACTATCCACCCGCCGTGCTGACGATTGCGCTTTCGTCATGATGCCGACGTTTATACACCCGTCAGATTTCGCCTGTCAAGCACAAAGATTATCTCGGTGATTGTCTGCACCCCTTGACAGGCCGCGAGACGCGCGACTAGAATACGCCATCGTATGCCACCACCCACCACGACCTATCTCCTGCGCGGTGTCCCGAACGGGATCTGGCGCCGCGCCCGCCAACGCGCCAAACGGGACGGGCACACTGTTCGCGCCGTACTCATCACGTTTCTCACCCGGTACGGCACGCCACGCCGGCCGCCGCGAACCCTGAAATGACGACGCTGCACGAACCGTACACGTCTCGATTCGACTTTGATGTGGCAACCGAGTCCGCGTTTCAGCGGTACCATGCCGAGAACCCGCAGATTTATCGGCTCCTACTCAGATTTGCCCTAGAGGCCAAACAGGCTGGACGCATCCGACTCGGGATCAAGATGCTGTACGAACGGGTGCGGTGGCACACGACAGTCGAAACCCACGGCGACGAGTTCAAGTTGAACAACAACTACCACGCGTACTATGCGCGGCTTCTCATGCAGCAGGAACCAACACTCCGCGGGTTTTTCGAGACCAGAAAAGCTAAGGCCGACACCATCGTTTAGACAGGAGCACACATCCAATGAAATCGTTTTTGGTTGGAATCGTCGCGTTCGTCGGCATCATGGTCGTGATCCTCTGTCTCGGCTGGGTCGTGACTGGCAACGAGTTCTTCCTGTATCGCTACTTCGCGCCAAAGCAGGAGGCGGTACGCCGGCAGGTGTTCGAGCAGACCAAGAGCTACAACCAGGGCATGATCCAGGAACTTGAGAACATGCGCTTCCAGTACGTGCAGGCCACGCCAGAGCAGCAGGCCGCGCTGGCGTCCATCATCCTGCACCGGGCAGCCGACTACGACGAGGACAAACTGCCGCCCGATCTCGCACGCTTCGTGGCGGGCTTACGGAGGCAGCGATGACACGCCGCTGGCTCGGCGTGCCGATCCTGTTGGTGCTGGCGGTGATGACGATGGGCGCCGACAGCAGTTGCAAACAGACACCTACCGCGGACCAGGTCCAGACCTCGCAGCAGGAACAATTACTGAAGGAAGGCACCGCGCAGACGGGAATGCCGGCCATCAAGAACTTTCGCGAGCGGAAGTTACTGAAGGACATTCTGGAACTGCGCGACCAAGACGGCCTCGTGACCTACACCTACGTGTTCAGCGAAATGACCGCGAAGTGGTCGTTCTTCTGCAACAGCATCGGCTACGGCATCCCGTACGCGACGGAGTATACGTCACCGATAAAGGCTCACGACCCATACACGTCGCCGGGATACGCACTGCCACAAGCTGATCCGAACGGGCTGTTCTCGCCAGCGTCAGCCGAAGGCACCTGGGTCATGTGCAAAGATCCGAACGGACCAGATGTGCGGCCAGTCTACATTGAACCGCGCGTGATCGTGGCGCCGTTCAAGTTGCCGTAAGGCCAAGGACCAGCACATGCTTCTTCCGTTCTCGCTCCTGTTCGTCCACTGGCTGGCCGACTTCGTGTGCCAATCGGATGAGATGGCGCTGGGCAAGTCCTGGCACAACGGCTGGCTCACGGTCCATGTGGCGGTCTACACGTTCGTGATGGCGGGCTGGGCGTTCCTCAGCCTTCCCGTGGCGGTCGCGATGGGGTTTCTCGGCATCACGTTCGTGACCCACTGGGTCACCGACTACTACACGAGCCGTCTGACCACTAGGCTCTGGAAAGCGAACCAACGGCACTGGTTCTTCGTCGCCATCGGCGCCGATCAACTCGCGCACTACGCCATGCTCATGTTGACGCTGAGACTGGTTGCCTGATGCACCACGAACTGCACACGTTCTACGCCACGATGCAGAAGGCCACCACACCAGAAGAGGTGTTCGGAGGCTTGCCATCCACCGATCCCGTGACCGCCGCCAAACATCTCTACCGGCAGTTCGCACGGCTGACTCATGAGGACTATCACACAGCCGAGGACAAACCTGTAGCACGTCTGGCGTTTACGCTGTTGACGACGTGGTGGACGCAGACCCAGGCACGAATCGCGCGGGGTCTGTATGGAACCACGGCACCCACTGTGCCAATCGTGCTGGAATACAAGACCCTGCGGTACACCGTCGAACGAACGCTCGGAACAGGCGAACTCGGTCACACCTATCTCGCCACGGATCGTGGGGGAGCGGCCGTAATCGTGAAGATTGCACGCAATGCTGCCGTGAACGGCCTCTTGGAGCATGAGGCGAGCCGCCTCGCGGTGCTCCAGAAGGCGTCGAAGACAATGCAGACGCTCGTGTCGTACATTCCCCCATTCCTGAACACATTTCCGGTGAAGGATGCGACCACCGGTCAGGTCCGCCGTGTGCTCGTCTATGCCTATCTACCTGGCTATGTGCCGCTGACTGATGTGCGGGCGGCATTCCCGACTGGCGTAGCACCGGCCGCGTTCGTGTGGATGTTTAACCGGCTTCTGACCGCGCTCGCATTCATTCACGATGTCGGCGGGACTGGATTTGTCCACGGCGCGATCCTTCCGCCACACGTCCAGATTCATCCTGAGACCCATGGCCTGATGCTGACGGAGTGGGGCTATGGCGTGGCGGTCGGTTCGCGCCTCTCTGTGATGGCACGTGACTACGTGGCGTGGTATCCGCCAGAAATCGCCGCGAAACGGCCCGTCACAGCAGCCACCGATCTCTACCAGGCCGCACTGTGTATGCTGTATGTGCTAGGTGGAGATGTGACCAAACCGACCGATGCGCTCTCGAATGTCCCCGTGCGGTTCCAGCGGTTCCTGCACGGCTGTCTCCTCCAGAATCCAGCGAGGCGTCCGCAGGCCGCATGGCCCCTGTTCGAACAGTTCCAGACCGTTGCCGAAGCGGTACTCGGCCCCAAGCGATTCGTGCCGTTCTCGCTCGCCTCGTCCACGTAAACGTCAATTAAAGGAAGGTGTTATTTTGGGATCCAGTAATTGGTCTGACGACGCCTACAAGGCACGCGCCACCACGTATGCCCATACGGCATCCGTGAAGGGCATCTCGAAGACCGACGCCACGTTTGCCTATACCGCGTCCATCCGGAGTGGAGCGGCGCCGAAGAAGGCCCACGATGCGCTCAACCCGTTCGGGCTGAAGATGCGTGAAAGCCGGGACAGTGTGGCGCACCCCACGTCCCTCGCGATTGCCGTGTTCTTCGATGTCACGGGATCCATGGGGCAGATTCCGATCACGCTCCAGACGAAGCTCGCCGGCCTGATGAATCTGCTCGTGTCGAAGGGGTACGTCGAGCACCCCCAGATCCTCTTCGGCGCCATCGGGGACGCGACGTGCGACTCCGTGCCGCTCCAGATCGGGCAGTTTGAGAGCGGTCTCGAGATGGACGACGATCTCACGCGTGTCTTCATCGAGGGCGGCGGCGGTGGGCAGCACACAGAAACCTACGAACTCGCCCACTACCTCGCCGCACGCCACACCGCCATCGACTGCTTCGAGAAGCGCAGTCAGAAGGGCTATCTGTTCACCATCGGGGACGAAGCGCCGTATGACGTGGTGCGCCGCGCCCACATCAAGACCCTGATCGGCACCGATCTTCAGGCCGACATCAGCCTTGAGGACATCATTGCGGAAGCGCAACAGCGGTACCACGTGTTCCACATCATCGCGGAGCAGGGCGCCTACCCGCACGATGCGGCCATCGAAAAGGCGTGGACCTCGCGGCTCGGCCAGCATGTGCTGAAGCTCGAGGACAGCGACAACGTGGCGGAGCTCATCGCGCTGACCATCGGGCTGAGTGAAGGCACGGTGGATCTGGACGCAGCCGGGGACCACCTGAAATCGGCCGGCGCCGACAAGCGCACGATCGACACGGTCACGCAGGCGCTGGTGCCGTTCGCCGCGGCCGGCGGAGCCATGATGAAGCCTGGCACGCTGAGCAACCTGCCGGTTGCGGCGGGTGCGGCTGACGCAGGACCGATTCGGCTCTAAACATGTACGCGATCGTGGTCGTGGATTTGGTGTGGGGAGATTGCGGAAAAGGTTCCGTGGTCGACTATCTGACGCGGGAGACGGGCGCTCGGCTCGTCTTCCGCTTCAATGGCGGTGGTCAGGCCGCTCATTTCGTCACGCTCGACGATGGCCGCTCACATTGCTTCAGCCAGTTCGGATCGGGCACCTTGGCCGGCGCGGACACCTATCTGTCGCGGTTCATGGTAATCGATCCGTTGGCGATGGAGGCGGAAGCACGTCACCTGGAATACCTCGGCGTTGCAGATCCATTCCGCAGACTGCATGTGGATGAAGAGGCTGTGATTGTCACTACGTATCATCAAGCACTGAATCGGCGCCGTGAAATGGCCCGATCTGTGAAACATGGCACCTGCGGCGTCGGTATTGGCGAAGTGATGGCCGATGTGTGCGCTGGACGGCCCGTGTTACGTATGAAGGATCTCCATGATCGAGATCGAACACATGCCTTACTGTGTGAAATTCAGGCCATGAAAGAACACGAGGGTCGCGAGGTGGATCAGGACGTGGCTCTCACCGACTCGGCCGTATTCGATACACCCAGTGCACTACTTGATGACTACAGAGCGAGTGGACTGGTTCGGTTGGCCACAACCGTCACCGCTCGTGATCGCAGTGCGCTATTTGCCAACTATAGCGACCGACCCATCATTGGCGAAGGTGCGCAAGGTGTCTTACTCGATGAGCGGTACGGGTTCCATCCTCATACCACCTGGAGCACGACCACGTTCGAGAACGCTGAGACGGTGCTCTGTGATGCCGACTGGCACGGCGACATCCGGCGTGTCGGTGTGCTGCGTGCGTACGCCACCCGTCATGGGCACGGCCCATTCCCGACTGAGGATGCACGCTTGGTCGTAGCCGGTCATGAACACAACACGACCGGACAGTGGCAGGGCGCGTTCCGCATCGGCCACTTCGATGGCATCCTAGCGCGGTATGCACTGCACGCGTGCGGCCGGGTCGATGAACTCGCATTGACACATCTGGACTGCCGGCACGACTGGTGGGCTGCTGAACGCTATGTGGAAGTGGACGCCGGCACACGACTCGTTACCGGCGATCTCGCACAACAGGAACGGCTCGGCACACTCTTGTCTCGCTGTCATCCGCTCTACCGTCCCTGTGCCAGTAGCCAACGGTTGACCGACTGGATAGACGACTACCTTGGCGTCCCGATTACGTTGGCTTCGTACGGGCCGACCGCCGCACAGAAAGTACGTATTGTTCACGGCATAGGAACATTTCACCAACAGGAGATTGACACCGACTGAACCTGTTTGGTAGGATCTCAACCGTCATGTTGTTTCTGAGCCGACCCCACGCCGCCAACCGCACAGTGCAGTGCGCAGCGACATGGTGCGCCCACCAGCCAGCGATCGGGCATACCGATCCCAGGAATTGATGGACGTGCGAAGGGTGCCTGGCTCGGAAACGCATCGACAGTAGCACCCTTCCAAGGTTCAGCCAGAACCGACGTGGAGCAGGCGGGCCAGTGCCCAGCAGGGACTCATAACCCCAGCGTGTCGCGAGCATCACGCGAGCCTGCCCCCAACACTTTTCGTGCATCGGTAGCACAACGGCTAGTGTCGGTCGCGTCGTCTAATGGCTAGGATCTCCGACTGTCTATCGGAAGATGCCGGTTCGAATCCGGTCGAGACCGCCAATGCCAGACTGTGATTATTGCTCGCTCAAGCACAACGGGGTATATGGATCAGGGCGTTTCTGTAACGCGAGTTGCGCTAGAGGCTTTTCGACGCGCGTCGCGAGGTTGGAGATAAACGCGAAAGTCAGCGCCGCACTGTCAGGGAGGCCGACAGGACACGGATTCACTGCCGAGACTAGGTATCCGTGGACCCCAGCCCGTCGCAAGAAACTCGCAGCGACGCAGGTTGCTAGGATGCGCACGCGTTTCCAAGAGATGTCGTGGGACGAATTACCGAGGCGGCAGAAGAAGCGACGAGTGTTACAGGAGCAGCGCGGGGCTTGCTTGTGCGGTATTGTAAATTGGCGTGATGAACCGATCAGGATGGAGTTCCATCACGCTGACGGAAACAGTAATAACGACGCTCGCGAGAACGTATCGATGTTATGTCCGAATTGCCATTCTCAAACTCCGACATACCGGTCGAACAATGACCGACGGAAAAAGTTGGGATTGCCGACGCGCAGCGAAGCGCGGGCGATAAAGAGTCGCGGTCACGTAGCCGATGTTGGTTCAGGCCCTGCACTCGTAACGCAGTGAACGCCAGTTCGATTCTGGCCGTGACCCCCAGTTCGTGGCCGCATGGCGCAGTGGGTAGCGCACTCGGTTGGTATCCGAGAGGTCGTCGGTTCGAAGCCGACTGTGGCCCCCAGCTCTTTGACAACTGATCGTCGGTTTTGCTGGTGGAGCTCACGTTGCCCGAGCGCCCGCATTGTAGGCGGGAGGACGCAGGTTGGATTCCTGCCACCAGCTCCAAGTGTGACGGTGGCAACTGTCAGCATGTTGCACCAGCCTGTGAAGCTGGCTCCTCGTGGATGCAACTTCCACCCGTCACCCCTTTGCGGTCGTGAGGCACTGGTGCTGCACTGGACTCCAAACCCGGTTGCTGCTGGTTCGACCCCAGCCACGATCGCCACTTACGCGAGCATCGCCTAGACAGCATGGCACTTGCCTTCCAAGCAAGAACAAGGTGGATGCAATTTCCACTGCTCGCTCCAGATTGTCCGGTCGTGCAGAAACCCCAGTCGGCGTGTGTCAGTGCCATCAAGCACGGCTGGGCGCTAGACAGTAAGGCCGCGTGAGGCTACCGCGGAGGGAAACTGTTATGCGTACGCTGCACACGGCATGACCGGACAATGCGTTTGCGCGTGTAGCTAAACTGGATACAGCACCTCGCTACGAACGAGAAGACTTTGCAGGTTCGAGTCCTGCCACGCGCACCACCTTTGCGACCATGGCCGAGCGGCAGAGGCACCGGGACGCCATCCCGGCTAGGCGTGTTCGACTCACGTTGGTCGCTCCATTTTTGAGGTGCACCACATGATCACGGCCGAGGCGTACGGGAAAGACGCGAGCGGCGCTGGCCGGTTCGCGGTGGACCTGATCAAGCGATATCGGAAATATGTCGCGAAGGGCCGCGGCACCCACGAGGAGTGGGAGGCCGCCATTGCGGCATGCGCTCGGTGGGCCGCGCACTGGGCGAGTCGGTCACTGGACGCTGGTCCGGCTGGGTAGGTGAAGGTCCGCAAAACCTTTCAGCGCGGTTCGATCCCGCGAGCGTCCTTCAATTACGATGTGGGGGTATGGCTCAGACGGCACAGCACCAGTCCTGCAAACTGGCATTCGCGCGTTCGATTCGCGCTACCTCCACCACGTTTCGGTTCGCCGCTGGACCTGCGGGCGCTTGGCTCCGAACCAGGCTGTCGCGTGTTCGATTCACGCCGAGCCGACCACCTCGCCGTGGCCGAGAGGATTTAGGCGCTCGTCCTCTAAACGAGTCCACGCTGGTTCGAGTCCAGCCGGCGAGACCACATTGCGGCGTCGTTCAACTGGCAGGACGCGACCCTCTGGAGGTCGTCATCGTGGTTCAAATCCACGCGCCGTAGCCAATTCGCTCCCGTATCGGCATGGTTTCCTACACCGTACACCGTAACTGGACGATGCCCGTTCGAGTCGGGCCGGGAGCACCACTTGAATCTCTACGTCGATGATCTGCGGCCGTGCCCAGACGGCTGGTTGCCGGCGCGCACGGTAGCCGACGCGAAGCTGCAGTTGATGCGTGACGACATCGAGGCGGTGTCGCTGGACCACGACATGGGCGCCTGTGCGGACTGTGTGGCGGCCGGCACACACGTGGGCGAGTCCTGGCACGACTGGTGCCCGCATGTGGAGGACGGGTACAGCCTGGTACAGTGGATGATTGAGCACGGACGGGTGCCGGCCACCGTGCGGGTCCACACCATGAACCCGGTGGGATTGCGCCGGATGATCGCGGCCCTGAACGAGTACAATGCACGGACAAGCGGCGCATAGCTCAAGCCTGGTCCAGAGCACATGCCTTATAAGCGTGAGGTTGTCGGTTCAAATCCGACTGCGCCGACCAGATGTTTCGAATGTTCCAGTGGGATGACTGTTGGTAGCCATGCCAAGCTGTTACCTTGGATGTCGCGCGTTCGATTCGCGCCGCTGGAGCCAGTTTGCCGACGACATGGTGCGCAGGGAGAGCCTGCGACGGGGTGCTGGCGACTTCTTCCCCCCTTGAAACATCGTCGGCAATTCAGATGTGGATCCGTCGTCTAGTTGGCTTAGGACCGCCGTCCGATTAACGGCAGACACTGGTTCAAATCCAGTCGGATCTACCAGTTGCCCCGTTAGCTCAGTGGCCAGAGCGCCTGTTTTACACGCAGGGCGTCGAACGTTCGACTCGTTCACGGGGTACCATGTCGCTGCTATCGACTACCAGCTAGGTCGCCACCCTTTCAAGGTGGAGGAGGGAGGGCGGCACTCCCTAGCAGTAAGTTACCAGTTTCGGGATGTAGGGTAGATAGCCACCCACCTCGTTTGGGCCGAGGGGCACGCGGACGCAAATTCCGCCATCCCGACCATATCGTTCATCTTAGAATAGCGGCTATGAGCGACACCATTTTCTGTCCTGAATGCGGACACGACATGATCCTCCGCAAGAACCGCGAGAAGGGGACGAGCTTCTACGGGTGCAGCCAGTTCCCAAAGTGCCGTGCGACCGGTAATTATATAGTTGACTCACACCGCTGAGGTCGGCAAAATTGACGACGCGTGACAGGTCGGCGTTAGAACTCAGACTTGAATGTCTCAAGCGTGGCGCACAACTCCGTCTGAATACTGCGGAGCGTGCGCATGAGCGACGGTTTACCGGGATTGGGGGGCGCTATCGCGATGGTGTCACTGCCATCTACTTCAACGTCAAAACGTTCGATGGTCGGACCTTGCGGTGTGACATTGAGTCGGTCAAAGCGACCAATGGGGGAATCGATCATGCGGACGCCAATGGGGCGTCCATCCTTGGACAGCACGCACAACCGTTTGTGTTTGTCTGGGTTGGAAATATCTCGGAGGCTTTTCGTCCAATCGACTCCGTTGTACGGCTGAAGTGCCTCGATGGCGTCGATATGGGGTTGACTCAGCCCCACCAGACACTTTTTGCTCCGTGCGTCGAACCCGCGATTCTTGTTGGCGGGGTCGACCTTAACGTCCTCGATCAAGAACTGCGTGCCATGTTGGACTTTACCGGAGTCCTTCAGCGCCAATTCGTAAATGAGGTAGTCGAGTGCGGCGCGCATGTTGTGGGTCGCATCGCTCACAGCGAGCGGCAACATTTCGGGGATGGTGGGCCACCCCTCGAACCTGAGATTATTGTTGTTGTCTCTGACAATGGCCTCTACGCAACCCTTTGCCCACACTCGGATCAACTCGTCGGCCTCAGCCAAGTGTCGCTCTGCCCTGTTGAACCGAAGGACGGCACCGTCTAGAGGATGCGCCATGACAGACTGCCTCTCATCAACAGACCGCTCTATGTGGATACGAGATGTCGGTCACAATCCAGCCCTGTTTCTCAGTGTTCCATCGTGCCATGTAGGTGATGAGACAGCCTTGACTCTCAACGACCACTCCTCCGCTTTCGAGTTTCTGTTCGGTGTAGTACGCCGCAGTGCCGACGAGTTGTACTTGGCCGTTGGTGGTGGTGGTCCTTGGGATGTAGTAGCGACCGCCACCCCAGTAGTACTGAAACGCTCTGACGCCATCGGGGAGATCGAACACGCGGGCTGGTGGTCCGTCCTGCACCTCAATGAAGCGCGCATCTTTCCCGATGAATTGCTTCATGTGCGTTGAGCCGCATCCGAAGGTGATCATCAGAACTGCCAATGACAGGCACAATCGTTTCATGGGTCGTTCCTTTTGACAGCATCGTGTCAACGACTTGTTTTCTTTTGACGTCGAGGTTTCCGAGCATGCCACTTCTTTTCGAGCGCAAGGATCTCAGTCTTGGGTGCGGCCATGATTTTCGAGCCTAGTTCGGTGAATCGGTCCTCGGGCGTCTTGCTCGACAACCGGATTGGAGGATCACCCCTCACGGCGTCCTCCGTTCAGGCCCTGTGGCCTGACTTGCCGCCGGAGGTGTCTGCTGCTGTGCAGGCTGAAATCCAGCGGTGCCCTGCGGTCCTGGCTGGAGGTTTGCAAAGTATTGCGGCGTTAGTGTTTGGAACCCTGATGCAGCAAGGGCAAAGGACGCCGTTTCTACCGCCGCCCTTTCACCTTGACCAAGAGAGAAATAACTCTTCCCAAACATCTCCCGTGCCGTTGCCAGCACCAAGAAAGAGAAGGCGCAACCGCCGTTAAATCTGTGGAGATTTACTTCGAACGAATCTGGCATCGTGTTCTCCTTCCGCGCCGCAACTGCGGCCGTGCGGCCTTAATTCGCGCAACTTTCTGGTAGGTCATGGCCGGTCAACGAGTCGAATGTCAGCCGCTTGCCAACGATGGACGATGCCACGAGCGCGAACCGCTCGGCGTCGGTCAGTTTGCGCGAGTTGAAGCGGAACGCCTGCTCATCGAGGTAGCGGAACAGATGGAACGGTTCGACCGACACGTAGGTGCCCTTGATGGCCCGCTTCAGGAGCGACCAGAAGTTTTCGAGGCCGTTGGTGTGAATCTGCCCATCGACGTACGCCTCTGCGTGGTCGATGACGTTGTGGACGTAGCCACGTTGTCCCATCCGATCGTACGAGCGGAGCGCGTCGGTGTAGAGGGTCGCGCCTGTCGTCACATGCTCGCCGATGGTCTGTTCGAGTTCATGCTTTCGGCGCGTCTCGACGACTTTCAGTCGCACCTGCGATCCTTTGTCGCCATGCCGCGCCAGCAGGCCCATGACCGCGACCTTGCCGATCATCGAGCGGCTTTGCGAGATCCCCAGGCGGTCACGTTTCGCCTTGTGCATGTTCCGGGCTTTGCCGCCGATGAACGTCTCATCCGCCTCGACTTCGCCGCCGAGTTTCCCGCCGTCCTTGGCCTGCATGATGAGGCGGATCCGGTGGAGCAGGAACCACGCGGTTTTCTGGGTGACGCCAATCGACCGAGCGAGTTCGCACGAGCTGATACCGTTCTTGGCGCTCGACAGCAGCCAGATCGCGGTCAGCCACTTGTCGAGGCCGATGGGCGAGTCTTCCATGATCGTCCCGACCTTGACGGAGAACTGCCGCTGAGGATGCACCTCGTTGCAGCGCCAAATACGGCGGGTCGAGATGAAATGCACCTGTGTGCTGCCGCAGGTGGGGCACGAGATGGGTGCGCCATTCCAGCGCAGCTTAATCGCGGCGTTCAGCGCGTTCTCCGGATTGCCGAAATAGACAATCGCCGCTTGCAGTGTGGTGGGCCAGTTCGTCGTTGCCATGATGGGATTATGGCAGCTTGAACCGTGTGTGTCAACTATATAATTACCGTGCGACCCGGAACGCGGCGGAGGAAACCCCGGCCGAACGGCGCCGGCGGGAAGCGGCTGATGCGGAACCACAGTTACCAAGCGATCGCTGGAAAGAGAATGACCGCCGCCGCTGGCAAGACGAGTAAACGACCATGCACGGACACACCCTACTGCTGAACGCGTCGTACGAGGCCCTTGAGGTGATCGACTGGACGCGTGCCGTGACCCTCTACTACCGCGGGAAGGTGGAGATTGTGGCGAGCCACGATCGTGTGATCCGAAGTGTGTCCGTGACGCTCCAGATGCCGTCCATCGTGCGACTCCTCCGGTTCGTGAAACGCCGCCAGGTCGAGGGCGTGCGATTCTGTCGGGCGAATGTCTACGGCCGGGACGCGTACACCTGTCAGTACTGTGGCCAGCAAGGCGCGGTCGAGACCCTAACCTATGACCATGTGGTCCCGCAGGCCCAAGGAGGGCAGAAGTCGTGGAGTAACATCGTCACCGCGTGCATCCGGTGCAACCGAAAGAAAGATGACCGGACGCCCGAGCAGGCGGGGATGGCGCTCCTCCGCGTGCCGCGGCGCCCGCACGCGAATGCGGCCGTGCGCGTGACGTTAGGCTTACGGCAGACGCCCGACTCCTGGCGCGATTACCTCTTCCTCTCGGCAGAGCTCGTGGAGACGACATGAGAGTGCGGTGGCAGCACTATCCGGCCGATGGTCTGTACCTGTGGGTGCCACGTCGTGTCAGACGGCCGCTGTGGACCGATCGGCTGGACTGCATTCGAGACGGGCGGTGCTGGGGCATCGAGTACCGCCAGCTGCTGATCACATGGGGTGACCGCACATGAACAAGCGGCGTCGGTTCAAGGCGAAGCGGAAGCGGCGCGAGCGGAAGCTGGCGCTGCGGGTGGTGGGCACGCTCCGGTTCAGCCCGCAGGCGTTTGCCCAGGCCATGAACTATCTGGACATGCCCAACGTGTGCCGGTTTCCTGCACCCGCATTCGTGCCGCGCATCGACATGCTGTATGGGACCGGCACGGTGCGCGCATTGATCGAACAGAAACCCTACGTGGACTGAGCCGGTAAAGTTATGGCGGCTGTCTGAAGAACAGCAGAACCCGGCGCGATACCGGGAGTCCACACCACTACGGGGCTGGACCCTCGAGCAGCAGAGGTCTCCCCTCTTAAGGGAGTTCGTGCGGGTGCAAGTCCCGTCAGCCCCACCACACCTTTCGGGTCCGTCGCCTAACCTGGTATGGCACTCGACTTTTACTCGAGCTGAATTGTGCGTTCAACTCGCACCGGACCCACCATCTTCTGCTAGACTATCTCCACGCCTCACGGCTAGGCTAAAGCCGAACAACACAAGGAGATAGCTATGCACACAACGTTCAAGCTCGACGGGTGTCACATTCTCGAGATCGGATCGGATGTCCCACGCGATTCCTACAACCCGAACAGTGTCGGGCTGCAACTCACCAAACGACCACTACCGATGCCAGATCCGACATGTCCTGCAGACGGCACCGCCTTCGTGGTGGCACCAGAAGAGGCGATCTTCGCCGTCTCGTTGACACCGAGCCACGCGAGAGCCATTGCCAGCGCGTTGCTCTCAGCCGCCACCGAATCCAAGGGCTAGTTGACAGGCCACCTCGCGCGGCAGTATCATGCTGCCTTCCGGGGTAGCCTGCCAAGGTGAGAGGCGGGTGGGGGTGGCTCCTCACCCGCCAGCCCTTCCGGAACCTGATCATGATCCTACGGTCATCCCAATCGTCGTTACGGCTTACATCGGCGCAGTACTTGCGCCTGAGTTATTAGTCCGCGCGATCTCGGGATGAACCGCTCCTCCAGCACCACTTAGACAGCAGCCGGTTCGGTCCCGTCCTCGCGCATAGAGGTTGTGGAAGCGTGGACATTGGTACGTCAAACGCACCCGAAATGCGCCGCCGGTCTCACACCCGGTTGGGGGTTCGAATCCCTCCGCTTCTCCCATGTTTGTGGCCGTGGCTAAACGGTAAAGCGACCGATTTAAGATCGGTACATTGCGCGTTCGAATCGCGCCGGCCACACCAATGTTCGCGGGCGTGATGTAACCTGGCACGCATTCTCGCCTCAAAAGCGAGATTTTCTCGGTTCAAATCCGAGCGCCCGCACCAGTTCGGTTTTGCGCCCGTGGCGGAACACGGCATACGCACCAGCATGAGGCGCTGGGTCTTGGAGGTTCAAATCCTCTCGGGCGCACCAGTTTGGAGATGTCGCACAGCGGCGAGTGCAGCAGCCTGTAAAGCTGTGACCCACAGGGTAAACACCGGTCGTTCGAGTCGACCCATCTCCACCAGTTTCGGGGTCTAGGAGAATTGGCATATCCAGCACGTTCAGACCGTGCGTATTGGGGTTCGAGTCCCCAGACCCCGACCATTTTGATCCCGTGACCCACGATGGGCGAGCCGCCTTTGAAGCGGTGGAAACGCCGGTTTGACTCCGGCCACGGGTGCCACTTCATGGCGGATTGCCGGAACGGTAACGGCTCTGGCTGCTATCCAGCAGGCTCCCCACCGGGAGACAGCGTTCGACTCGCTGATCCGCCGCCACTTGACATCCGCCGCACGATATCAGATGATCACGTTCAGATATTGCGCGCGGGTCGAACGGAGTAGGGTTACCACTCATAATGGAGTAACGCTGGTTCGAATCCAGCCATCTGGCTTCGGCTGGGTGTCGTCTAGTGGTTAGGACACTTAAACCCCTGCACCAATCCCTTACTCGCGCCTCATGGATTGAATGTCACGAGTCGAATGGGTCTGGTTATCCTCACATCGCAGAGGATGCATTCCCGGCTCTGATTCCTTACCCGTGACGTGTGTGCTTGCTGGTGTCTGGGCCGAACGGACAGGGTTCTCTACTGGTTCGATTCCAGTCTGCGGGTTCCCCGTGGACGACTGCAACAGTCGGTTCGCCGGCTGAATGGTAGCGGTCACTCCCTGACCAGTCCCTTGCTCAGACGCTAGCAGGATAGACCGACTCGAGTCGAATGGTGACGGTTACCTTTGTACGTTACCCGTCATCAACCACCTTACCCGAGTCATTTCACGAGGTTGCCGAACGAATCGTGACTTTCACAACGTGCATTTATGCCCTCGCTGATCCACGCACCAACGCGATTCGTTACGTCGGGAAGGCCGATAATCCACGTAAACGACTCGTTAGTCATCACTACGAGAAACGCAGCACATGGAAGGTGCGGTGGTTGAAACAGCTTTCCGCGCTGGGTCTCGTTCCCACCCTTATCATTGTGGCACGTGTAGCGAAGTCAGACTGGCAGGATGCAGAACGCTTTTGGATTGCGCACTACAGGGCGCAAGGTGCACGGCTGACCAATATGACTGATGGCGGTGAAGGTCTCGTAAATGCATCAGAGGAGACACGCCAGAAAGTAGCTGCGGCAACACGGCGTCGGATGAATGATCCTGTGTATCGAGCCATTGTGTTTACACCGGAACGCGCCGCCAAAATATCCGCCGCACTTCGAGGGTGTCCAAAGAGTGCGGCCCATATTGCCAAGTTGCCACAAAACCAGAAAGGTCGACATCTGTCGGCTGAGCACGCGGAACGTGCCCGCGCCGCACTTCGTCAATACGGGTGGAGGCGACCCAAGGGGATGGCCCTCACCACGGCTGCGCGCCAGAAAATCTCGGCAGCACTACGTGGTAATACGCATACTCGTGGACGTGTGATGCCAGAACATGAGCGGATAGCACGCTCCATCGCTCAGAGTGGACGACTGAAATCAGCAGAACACCGAGAAAAAATCAGACTTGGTCAACTGGCGGCATGGACGTTACGGAGGGGAACGACCGTATGAGCGACACGACAAAAGTCTACGCTTCAGCCATAAGTCGCCGCGTGACATCACAACGTGACGCCATTCCAGGCGAGGATCAGGTCCAGAACAACGCTGGTGGGTACGTATATGCTGTTGACAAATGGCAACGTCTCACGAGGTTTTTGGTGCTTGGGACAAGCGAATCGACGTACTACGTGTCCGCCAAAGAACTGACCCGCGACAATGCTGCTGTGGTCATCGCGTGCATGGTCGAGGACTACGTGCGCACCGTGGCGGACATCGTGGCGGTGTCAGATGCCGGTCGGGCACCGAAGAATGATCCGGCGATCCTGGCGCTGGCGCTGGCTGTAGCCGACAAGCGGCCCGAGGCGGTGGCGTGTGCGCTCACAGCACTCCCGAAGGTGTGTCGCATTCCGACCCATCTGTTCCACTTTCTGGCTTACCTGAAGGAGCTCCGCGGGTTCGGACCCTCCATCCGCAAAGCGGTGCAGGCATGGTACGGACGGTGGACCGCCGACCAGTTGGCCTTCGAGATGGTCAAGTACCAGTCACGCGACGGCTGGTCGCACAGGGATGTCCTGCGGCTGACCCACCCACGGCTCACGCCAGAGGTCCAGGCCACGATGCGGTGGGCGATTGGGGCGCCACTGACCGATCGGACGGTGACCAGAAAGAACCGTGGAGGACAGACCACCGCGTATGGCGTAGCCGGCGCGTTGCCGTCGATCGTGACCGCCTTCGAAGAGGCGAAGACGGCTTCTGACGCCGACGTCATGGCGCTGATTCGTGCCCATGGACTGACACGGGAGATGGTCCCGTCGAAAGCGTTGAACAACCCGAACGTCTGGGCGGCCCTGCTCGAGCAGATGCCCTTGACGGCGATGATCCGCAACCTGGGGAAGATGACCGAGGTGGGCCTGCTCGCACCGCTCAGTGACGCCGTACTGGCTGTGACGACGAAGTTGGCGGACGTTGCAGCCATGAAGAAGGCACGTGTCCACCCGATGGTGATCCTGAATGCCCTCCGGGTCTACCAGCAGGGCCATGGCGAGAAGGGGAAGTTGACCTGGACGCCAGTGGCACGGGTCGTGGACGCGCTCGATGCGGCATTCTACACCAGTTTCGGCAACGTGACACCAACCAACCAGCGGATCATGCTCGCGCTGGACGTGAGTGGATCGATGGGAGCGGCCATTGCTGGCACCAGCCTGACCTGTCGTGAAGCTGCCGCGGCCATGGCACTCGTAACCGCGAATGTGGAGCCGCAACATCTCATCGTCGGGTTCACGTCCGGATCACGGCCGTGGATGCACCGCGGGTACGCCACAAGACTGAGCCAGCTCGCCATCTCACCACGACAGCGGCTAGATGATGTGGTGCGGTACATGGCCAGTCTCGACTTTGGCGGCACGGACTGCGCACTCCCGATGCTGGAAGCGCACCGAACGAAGATGCACGTCGATGCGTTCTGTATTTTCACCGACAGCGAGACGTGGGCTGGTGACATCCAGCCGGTTCAGGCTCTGCGTCAGTACCGACAGGCGCAGAACCGACCGAATGCGGCGTGTGTCGTGGTCGGCATGACGGCGACGGAATTCTCAATAGCTTCGCCTGATGACCGGCGGATGCTCGATGTTGTAGGTTTTGACACCGCCACGCCAGAGGCGATCAGTCAGTTCCTGACCCAATGACTGAGGATCTGAACACGCCACCCACCGTGCCCTCGATGGCGTCTGAGTGGCAAGGTGGGATGGCAGACCACGTACCCGTGCCGTATCCGAAGTGGCTGTACCACAAGACATTCAAGACCAGTGGATTGGCCGTGACCGTCGCTACGCACGATGCCCACCAAGCGTTGATTGCGGCCGATCCCAGTGTCTGGTTCGAGACCCCTGCCGACCTATGACACGCCCTGACCACGAAACCGATCACTTCCTGCGGCGGATTCCAGACCGGCTTTGGGCGCATGTCACCCGCTACGCAGCGACACACAGGCTCTCGATCCGGTTCGCGATCATCACGATTCTCGAAGAGAAGTTCATGAAGTCGAAGCGGATCGACCGCCTTCAGGACCACGAATAGCCCATCACGGCAGCGGCTTGGTCTCAGTCGTGGTTACGACAGTCGTGACGGTGGCGCGTGCCTGCCGTGCTCGAGCCATGACCTGGTCGGCAATGCCGTCAGCTTCGGCCAGAATCGCCTGTAGTTCTTCGCTGGGTTGGTGCAGAGCCGCAATCACGTCCTTGGCGATCCCGACGCCGGCTGGGATCAAAATCTGTCCCCAACGCAGAAACACCTGCACATCATCAGTCGTGAGTGGCATCAGGACACCCCAATACTGAGCGAGATCAGAATCGTCCGGGCGAGGTCGATACTGACCTGGACCACCGCCTGCTCGTTCGGTTTCAGTTTCACGACGTGATTGGTCATCAGGTCATCCAGGAGTTGGAGCGCGGCCCCAATCTGGATGCGGGCAGAAGTGCCGTCACCGGTTCGCAGGGCGGCATTGATGGCCTTATCGGTCACCGCCAGCTTCAGGAAGGTGGGCTGGCAGTCATCCACGAATTCGGCCGAGATGAGGCTCCGGTCGCGCAGTTGGTCGAGGGTGGACTGGATCCGTGCCACGGCTCGGATGAATTCGCGGCTGGCGATCGCGGTGCGGGTCACCTGCGCGGAGGCACAGGCCGTGAACAACAGCAGGCACACCACACCAACACGCGCCGACGTTCTGGTGTGGTTCATGGACGCACCGCGCTTTCCGGCAGACCAACAGCCTTCGCGGCACCCTCACTGACCGGTGGCGGGTTCATCCGCTGGATGTGTTTCAGAATCTCACCCAACGTCTCGGCCGGCACAATGAACGTCTTGTACGATGCGTGTTGCACCGCCCACTGAATGAGCCAATCCCAGAGGCCAGACTTGAGAAATGTGGCCACCCCGATAATGGCGAACGTGTCGGTGGCCGCATTCCACGTGAAGTGGATGCCGACCGAGGTACAGAGCGCCACGAACAGGCTGAGTGCCAGATTGGCCCGGTTCGTTTCGCGCGTGAACCAGGACGCCCACCCACTATTTTTGAGGTATTGGATCCCGAGCGCACTGAGGAGCGCGAATCCTCCCGTCGCGGTAGGATTGTCTACGCCGACCGCTTGCGTGATGGCTGAGGCGGTCGCGGCAGCCGTAGTTTGGTCGAACATGCGCGTCCTTTCAGATGATGAACGTGAGGAAGAACAGCGCCAAACCCGCCGCTTGCAGGTTCGGCTTCAGTGGGGCGTTTACGGCCGCGAGCAGTTCACACACGAACGCGGCCACATAGAGCACGAGATGCACATTCGCCATAATGGACTCCCCTCATTGACGTAACAACGACTGGATTCGGCGCGGCGCCCTGAGCGTGCCAGACGAGACTATCGCGTGGGAGGAAGGTGAAGGACCACGCGTCCCAACCCCGTCACCCGCTACGCACAACCGCGCCGAAACTCTTACAACCACCCTTCAGCCCAGGCCGTGATTCGTTCGTGCTCTGGCCCATTCCGATCCGGAATGATACCCAACTGCCCAGCGTCTGGATGCACACATGAACCGCACCACGAGGGCGCAGAGGCCGCCCGTGCGAACGTGTAGCAGTCCTGCACACTCGGGCTGAGCGCGAGCTGGTGATGCCAGTTCGTCCCGTTCGCAATCCAATACGGCTCGCCGTGAAGGACAGAACCCGGCGCCGGCTCGTGTCGCGTGCCCACATCAACATACCCGGCTTTGATAAAGTTCACACCTTCGAGCACACGCCCGATCCATCCAGGCTCACCGAACGACGTAAGCGTACGTGGGATGTGGTAGGTCGCCCACTGCCGGTTCTTATGGGAGAGCGGACCATTCGCTTCGTCGCCGCACCCGTTCGCCACAAGCAGGCCGAGCGCCGGATCGATGTGAATGTCTTCGCTGAACACCTTATTGTCGCCATCGGTCGGCTCGTTCCCGATCTCGAAGGGGCCAACCGTCTCGAACTGGGCGATGATGCGCGTGACCTGATCGGTCCACGCCTGCTGCTGCGTGAGCGTCAGAAGGCCAATCGTCGGCCCGTCACAGATCCCGACGCCGTGGATGTAGAGGCGGTACTTCGCAGCCAACTCATAGAGTGTCGGCAGCGCGTCGAGCGTGCCCTGATTCGGCAGCAGTTCCCAGTCCCAGTCGGGATGTCCAAGACCCTGATGCCAGTTCGCCTTCGTGAAGAAGACGCGAAGGGCATTCAGCCTTGGGATCGACGCGAGATACGCAAACCACTCATCCACGCGACCGAGCTCACCAGCCTTCACCAGCGCCAACGCCGGAAAGGCCGTGTGGCCTCGATACTGCCAGGAGGTGCCGTCAGTCTGCACAAAGCCGGCCGCGGTCGAGCGCAGCCGCGTGAACGGGACGGGCGGTGACGGCGCTGGTGCGGTGTCTCGTATGAGGAACATCAGCCGGTCGCGCGTCACCCCATCCTTGCGCAGCTCCACGAGCGAATCTCCCACCCGCTCAAACCGTTCCCAGTAACCAGCGTCGTGGCTGGACATGCGCCCTTGCAGACTCCCATCCGGCTGCACACTCAGCCACTCATCGCCGTTCGGGGACCGAATCGACCACGTGTGGTCCGCGTTCTCGATCAGGGTCATCGTCTCATCGATCCCGATAGGACCATCCGCCGGCCGCGTTTCCGTGCCGTGACTGAAGGCGCCGAACCGTGCGTTGAGGACCGCGTACGACGAAGGCAGAATGGCCGTCTTAATCATGGGGTACTCGCATACGGTAACGCGCGCAGTTCGTGTGGTGTGTACAGGCCCACACGGACGCCCTGTGCACCCCAGGCGGCAATCAACGTGTCACCATTTGGTCCAACCGCACACCGCGGATTCTGACTGTCCTTGCCGAGCCAGAGCATTCGAATCTGGTCTGACCCGAGCTGCACGGCCACGAACGGTACAGGGGCTGATCCGAGACACGTCCCGACGATGACATCGCCTGACCTAACTGGGTCCAGCATCCCTGGAACGGACAGCCGATTCTCATCCACCGTCACAATGCGGCCGTCACAGGCCACGTACGCCAGTCCGGTTGGGGCACCGGTCCCTACCAGTTCGATGGGGCCACCCGTAATCGGCCGTCGTGCGATGGGATACGTCGGCGCGTCCTGTTGCCAGTACACGTCAGGCGCACCAAACATGACAGGCTGATTTCCGCGCGTTGAACCAGTAAGAACTGATGTCTGCCCCGTGTCATTCACGAGCACAATCCCGTCCCGGCCGTTGTTGAACCCGAGATAGGCACGGCCAGCCGATAGGCAGAGCCGCGGCCAGCCTGGACCCGCATACACCGGGAAGTCAATAAGGTAGCCGGATCGGTTGAACACCGACAGCGTGCCAGGCTTCGTGGGATCGCCCAGCCGACACGCCAGCACGGGTTCTGTCCCCCACCACAGCACATCAGGTGCCGAACCAGGGCCGAGCGTAAATTCGGTCATGCGCCCTTCTGGTCCGACAGGAAGACGTGGTTGCCGATCATACCCGTCACCCGCATCTGCTCGTCCCAGCCCTTCCCGTCTCCAAGCAGCCTTCGATGGACGTAATGGGTCGCACCTTTCGTGTTGTCCTGAAACTCACCCGCCACCAGTCCCGCCGCGATATACAGGCATTCACGCAACACCGGATCGGTTGGAATGGGATTCACAAGTAATTGCTTCGACAGACTGATTAACAGTGCCGCATTCGGATCGCCTGCATTCCAGCACGAGAACTGCGCCTTCGCGAGACACACCGCCTGATAGGTATCCCCACCGAACCGACCGAGACGGACACGGTTGCGTAGGACATTTCCCACCGCAATCTTGCCTTCGACGGATTCACCGCGACTCTCACCCCAGATCGTGAGACCGACGAGAGAACCAGCTTCTGCGGCCATCAGCGTCCCATCCGCTCCATCGGTTCTTGACACGACCGTTGCGCCACCTTGGTCTCAATCAATCGCAATTCCGCCTCACGAATCGACAGCGAGGCTTGCATCGCCTGCATTTCTTCATGCGGAATGGCCCGTCGTGTCAACGGACATGCCAACAATGGGCAGATCCCGCAAATTTTCTGTGCAAGCCAGAGGCGAAAGACGGAGACGTGTTGCGTCACCATCGTTAGGCTCCAAGTCCGTGCCGATCGAGGAGCTTGAACGCGCTCTCCACGAGGCCAGACTGCCGCACGAGCACTTCCCGATATTCCGCGCATTCCTGCTCCTTCTTCTGATACATCGACCCCGGTACCCACCAGCCCTTCACAAAGCCATAGCCAAACAAAAACAGGGCCACCACGAGTCCGCCACGCTCGAGCATGGTCACGAACACATCGGGCATCGGCAGGGCTTGGGCGATCAGGAGGGCGACGGGCATCAGTGTCACCGTCCTGCATCGATGACCGGCATGATCACCACCATCGTGCGTAACTGTTGCTTCTGGATGCCACGAAAAATGTCCACCACTGGATCATCGTCGGCCATCGACAGCACAACGGTTGTGCCATCTTCTCGGGTCACTGCGAATGACACCAGTGGGCTGCACCCCTCGATACAGGCGCGAGGGGTCCACGCTTGCACCGTACCGACCACCCCCAGGGAATGCACCATATCGGGCCGTGGCTGGGCAGACGACCGTTCGGTCCACACCAGCATCAGAAGCGCGATGGCGATGAGCGTGAAGAAGCGGCCAATCATGTCGTGCCTCCGTAGAGTTGATGATGCCGCGCGACCACGGCGGTCACCCCATCGAACAGTTCTGTGTTGGTGCCGCACCGCACATCTTCTGGTGTCGTCTCGCCGGCCCCATAGAAACAGATGGCCTTCGACATATCCAGACCCACGATGTCCCGCCAGGCCGCGTACTGCTGCATCAACTGGTCATTCGTGATGGCACGCAGCGCCCCGGTTGTCTCCACGGAACTCCACGCCGCCTGCATAATCGGCACCACTGGCGTCTTCGGGTTGAAGCAGGCATCCACCGCAATCAGCGCCGACACAAACGCCTGCCCAGCCGCGAAGTCTCCGCCATCACCGTAGTGTAACGGGTAGACATCCACCAGCGGCACATCGTAGGCGGTACCAGGGACCGGATCCACGAACTGCGAATTCGGTACACCAGGCCCGTAGGCGTAATGCGACACGAGCACGAACCACGCGGGGTTGATGGCCTTGATCTGCACGTACCACTCGCGCTGCGTGGCCAGTGTGATGCCGGTGAGATTCACCTCATCAAACGACAACACGCCCTTGAGAAACGGATGATCATGCAACCGCGTGAGCAGCGCCGCCGTGGCGGTCCAGTCTGGATTCACGCCGCAGTCGCCGGCCCCTATGACCCCCAGTTCGCCTGGAATTAATGCGTCCAGAATGGCGTCCAGATTCGGACACGTAGACGAGATGATGGCGGCATTGAAGCCACGTGCTCGCAGCGCCTCCCACTGCGCCACAGACGAGACGTACCAGGCTGCCACGTAACTGGTCATACGTGCATTACCTGAAGATAACGATCGGCCACTGCCCCAATCGTCGGTACCTGAATCTGCGCGCGATATCTGCCGTAGTCGTTCACCACCCTTGCGATCTGAGCCGGAATCTCGTCGTGCTCCGTAAAGGCGAGTCCCGCCTGTCCCACGAGTTCCGCATGGCCCCCGCTGTCTCGATAGACCGCCGGCAACCCGCAACTCAGTGCCTCGAGCAGCGCATTCGAGCACGGGTCATGCCAGCTTGCCGTCACGTAGATATCGTGCGCGCGGAGAAGGTCAGCCAGTTGAGTGGAATCCACGGGCGGCACATAGCGAATGTGCCGAAATGCGACAGAAGAGCGCCCGACGAACGTGTAGTCGTAGCGGTCCCAGTCGAGATGGTCATCGAGCCAACGGTAGGTATCCGCACCCTTCTTCGGATTATCCGACCAACTCGTGGAGATGAGGCGGATCTTCCGTGACACCTCACAGCCATGCTGCGCATGCGGCCAAAATATCGAGGGATCTACGGCATTCGGAATCACATACGGATCGGTGAATGTGAGGCCGAGCGCGGTGTGGGCACGGAGACTGTAAGCCGATTGGAAAATCGTGGCCGCCGCGAATTCCTGATTGAGCGCCCACACGTCGCGGTCGATCGTGTCCTCCGTCCCACGATACGCACCGACTGGCCCATCGACACGATGCACCATCCGACAACCCGTCCGCACACGGCGACGGAGCCGATAGGGATCCACGTTGAACGAATTATAGAGACAGGCCCGCGTGGTCGATGAAATGTGGTTGTTTTCCAGACGCAAGCCGCCCCGCAGCCATTCGGTCCAGAGGGCACGCAGAAACTGATTGCCACCCCCATACGGAGGCGGCACGAAATTGAAGAAGATCGAGACATCTGCCTGTATCGGCGTCATCCACTGCTGAAGCCGCGCTAAGAGCGCCGTCATGCGTAGTCTCCGAACGTGCGTCCACAGACCGAACAGTCCGCAGATCGATCTCCGTGCTCATACGAAAACGCCCGTGTCGTACCGGTTGCATGCATCGGCTGATGCCGGAAACAGGTAAAGCACCACCGCCCCACGGCTTCATCCTCTGCCGCCATCGCCGCATTCGACACGTGGCCACGTCCTCCGTCACGGTAGCCCGTCTCGGTCAGGGCACGGTCGATGATCGGCAGTGCCGCCCGTGCCTCGTACCGCTGCCGATCCATTTTTTCCACCCAGGTAGGACGATAGAAGAAAGCTGACCAGCCCGTAGGCTTCACGGCCGCAAGTGCCGCGAGCACCTTCCGGCTCCGCGCAAGTGCGTAGTGCAGTTGCACAATCGGCTCAGGCATCGGGCACCTCAAAATCTCGCAGCCACTGAATCCCGTGCACGACACCCCAGCCCAGCCCGTAGGCGACCGCACATACCACGGCGAGCGGGATCCAAATGGGCGCAAGAAAAATAAAGGTCCAGTCGATGGTAGACAGGTGACGCGACTCCACCAGGGGACAGCCGTTCTTTTCTGGAACTACCATGTGGGTGGCTCCTCAATCGGGTCGCGTTCGAACAAGGCGGCGACACAGGCCAGTAAGGTGATGCCTGATACCACCACCACCACGAGGGGGATCCAGATCGGCGCGGTCACAAGAATGGACCAATCAGAGGATTTCATCACCGCACCTCATCGTACACGATGCTGCCACATGTTGACGACCATCATCACCACCAAAAGGCACCACGCCACGAACATCTCCTCAGCCACAACAGGATGCACACTGGGCCAGAAGAAACGCCCGATCTCGGTTGAGGCAACCGATGGTGTCATTGTCCGTTCACTTTGTACACGCTCCACCGCCAAAGCAGGGTGCCACCCGCCGTGACCCCAGCATGACGCAGGGCCAACGTCCAACTCCCCGTCCAGGCTTGCGTGGATCCCACCTGCAAGGGAAGAATCGGCAAGGCCGTACTATTGCCGCTCCAGAGACGTGTCCCATACCAGGTCGTGGCGGAGTTCTGCGATTGAGTGACGAGACAGAGCCCTCCGAAGTATTCATTGCCAGCGACCGTAGCTCCCGTCGTGATGTTCACACTGTCGGTGCTGTTATACAGTTGCAACGTAGCGGTCTGCTGCGTCGAACTGAGACCGGTCAAGATCACCACGAGGGTGTCCTTGGCGGTCAATCCAGAGATCGCCTGGGTCGCGACATTTTCCGCAGCGGCATTGGTCGTCGTCCCGCTGGTGGCCTGGAGAAGCACCCACGGAGTCACCGCCGCCGTCGTCGCATTCGTGATGCGACCCTGCTGGTCAACCGTGATGGCTGGAATCGTGCTCGCAGACCCGTACGTGCCAGGCGTCACCGCCGTCGCCGCCATGTCCGAGGCCGTGACGCAGCCGGAACAGGTCAGCGCCCCGTTGAACGTGGCCGTGCCACCAATGGTCGACACGCCAGAAATGGACAACGAGCTCGCCGTCAACTGCGAGATCGCCGTGATCCCGCCCATCGACTTCACAGCATCCGACGCCGTCGAGGTGGCGAGAAACTTCCATCGCTCAAAAATGGTCTGGGTCTGGCCTGTGATGAGGCTCGCCGCTCCGAGCAGGATGCCGATCGCCAGCGCCAGCGGTGGCCCAATCAGGCGCGAACGAGTTCGATGCTCCATGCGTCAGCTCCATACAAGGCGTTACTTGTCATAATCTTGACACCGTAGTTCTTGCTCGTGCCCGCCGCCGCGAACGTGATGGCTCCCGAGGTCACCAGCGCCCCCAAGGTGTTCGTGGTGGCACAGGTGACGAGCGCCGTCTCGCTCGCATCCGTGAGGTTCACCAGCGCCAACGTGGCCGTCGCGAGGGCGTTCTCAGACCGGACCATGGCCCGGAGGTGGTAGGTGCCCGCCGCCAGCAGCGCCGAATCGAGCGGGAAGATGCCGGTGTTGATCGACAGGAAGTCGGCCGTGGCCCCAACCGGATACGCCACCTGATAGGCGCGGTCCCCATACGACCCGCCGAACACGTGAACAGCTTGCCCTGAGAGGATGTCGGAGACCGGCTGCGAGTAAATGACGAGGTCGGTGGCGCTATCCGCCACGCCCACAACGCGGGCATTCGTCGGTGCCACAGCCGTGATAGCCCCGGCCACACTAGCAGCGTAGTAGGTGGCCCCCGTGGTCAGTCCTGCGAACCCACTGAGCGTGCCTGAGAGCCGAATCAGACCCACGGCGCCCGACGCAATCGCGGCCGTGGCAAACCCAATCACGCGCGGCAGCGTGCTCTTGGTGACGGTCGTGGCATTCATCCGGTACCACTGGCCGGCTGACAACCCACCAGACCCGTCTGACAAGAACACCGCATCGTTGGCCGCGAGAGCTTCTGCGGCTAGACCAGACACATCCACATTCGTGCCGGCCACCACCAACCCATAGACCGGATCCACCGTCCAGATGACGGCACCAGCCGGTGTAGTCAGGACAAACTTATACGCACGGCCACCAATGAGGTACACGATGGCTCGTCCTGCCGAATCGCATACGACTGGATTGGCGTTTGGCGTCGTGAGTGCCGAGTCGCTGTACGTATTCAGCCGAGTAGCAGAACCGGAGACGTACGCATTTAACAAAGCTCCAGGGTACGGTCCCGTCGCAGAAAACGCGGTGAACACCGGGCTGGGCATCACGGCGCCAATGCTCATGCGATCCTCCACTCACGGGCCATGTAGACTCCAGACGGGTACACACACGAACAGGCGGTGAACGGGAACACCCGGCGTGGAGAGGATCCCCACGGGTACCAGCGGCGAGGGGGTCAGGCTCGAGGAACGGACCCAAATCGGCTACGGCATTATCGCATGGTCAGCGGCCTACCCCAACAGGTTCTGGCACCGCTGGAATCGCTCGAGACCGCTGTTTTCTCACGGCAAACTGCACGGCTGGCGAAATGACCCCGCTGCGCACGGCTTCATGCAGCAACTGGTCCAGCGCGGTCTGGTCTAATGTCTCTGCCACTTTCGACAGAATCGCCACCTTCTGGTCGTTCGTGGTGGCCGACAGGACCGCATCAATGACCGGATCCGCACTGCCCCGCACCACCCCCAACCGCAGTTTCTTGTAAATCGTGTCTTGCCGGTCCAGTTCCTCACGCCGGTCGGTGGGATACAGTGTCTTGGCGGTTTGATTCGCCAACCGACGCATCTCGAACAGGCTCTGCTGCCCAGGCGGTAATTGACGGTACTGCCGAATCGCCTCGTTCACCGCATCCCGTTCTGTCAGGCGTTGCTGGGCCTCACCCTGCCGTACCTGCTGCGTGATGGTGCCCAAGGCTTCCGTGGTACCATACTTCGTGATCCGCACAAAGTTCCCTGGAAACACCGACGTCAGAGGATATTCCAGCACCCGCTGGGCCGTCGTCTTATCTTCTGGGGATTGCTGCCCTACACGCCATTTCCAGATCGCGGCTGCCCCACTTTGTTGGAGTTCCCACGACAAGAACTTCGACCACGCCCTCCAACCACCCGCCTCGGCTTCGTCCGTTGATAAGACGAACTGACCTCGAAACGTATCGTACACTCGCTGACCGGCGAGCATCTGACCGGTATTGACCGCAACCTCTGGAAGCGGTGACACGCTCGGCAACTGGCCACCACTGTAGTCCGCAAGATTCTGAAGACTACCGGGAATGTCTCGGGTGCCCACCGGTAACACGGTGTCCAAGGCAATCTCAAACAGACCGCCAAGGAACTGACCGAATTCGTACGTCGGCACCCGCACGGTCACGCCATTACCTTTGGCGTCCGACATGATCGGCAACACGGTGTAGTTGCGCCGGTCATACTTCGTAGATCCCGACTGGAGGATGCGGCGTAGGGCCTCCCCGAATACCCCCAGCAGCATCAGGCGCATGATGAGTTTCGGCAGGAAGATCCCTGCGACCATCTTCCACCGGACGCCAGACGCGCGTGGTCCACGACCCGATGGGTCGAGACCGCCAGTGATTGGCCCAGCACCAGGTCCGCCCGGTCCACCCGCACCGCCGCCACCCGTCCCAACCCGCGGCACATCCTCTGGATGGAACAGCATGTGGATGTCACTGCGGTTCCCCTGCAGGGCCGCATTCGAATACAGGAAGATTTTGTTCGTGGCGGGCGTCATAGTCCCACCAGCCAACAGGTCTGGCGTCCCGATCATGCGTCGGATGAATGACCGCTGCGCCGGTGACAGTCCTTCCGCACCCTGTCCCTCACTGAAATAGTCAATCGCCGCCATCTTCGGCAGCGTCTCAATGAGATCCCCGAGTGCCCGCACAAAGTTCAGCAGTGACACGGCCTGCTGAATCCCAACTATGTGCTTCCGTGGGGCTCCGAACCCTTCCACACCCGTCCGGTGGAAGATCGTCTCCAACTCACTCTCGCTCGTTTCCGCTTTCGACCCCATGGCGAGGTCGTTGTAGGTCACACTCAGGATCCCGGCGTGTTCCGCATCGACCAGCGACTCAAACGCCTGTTGGCGCGAAGACCGTGGCGCGTTTGGATCCACGCCCACGATCTGTTCGCCCTCCTTCAGGCCGAACGCCCGCACGCGCGCCGCTGGGAACGCTCGCGTATACAGACGTGCCGCATTGCCAAGCGACATACTTGGCGTATTCGCCCAGAACCGTGTGAAGTCACGGATGAAGTTCTTGCCCTGCCAACCAAGATTGAACGTGGTAAACAACGGCCGGAACACGGGTACACCCGTCATCCAGTTCAACACGGTCATCAGCGCCCCATTGCGCCCGATCGATTCGTTGTTGATGGCATCCGCAATCGGCGCATCGACGTACTTGCCGACCCGCTTGCCCTTCACGTAGTACGTGACGAGTCCCTGCGTGCGGTCTTTCGGGTCGAGCGGTTCATGGCTCTTGCCATTCCAACGGGTCTTCGCATCCTCCACTTCCGATGGGTGTTCCTGTTCTAGCCATCCCACCACACCCGAAACCATCTTCTGCCGTTCAATGGCTCGCACCGTGCTCAGTGCCTTCAGTACGAAGGCATCAGCCGGGTTCCCGACCGCCTTCATCGTGCCAATCTGCCGCAGCACCTGCCAGTTCACGTTCGTATCGAGGTATTCAACCACACGGAACGGGGCATAGGCCGGATTCTCCTGCATCGTCTTGTATGTCTCGTCAGTCAACAACCCAGACGTGTACGCCTCTTCCATCAGGTCAGAAATAGCTCCCCTAAAGGTCGTGATGCCATCCATGAGTGTCGTGACCCGGCGTGGTCCCAACCGCGCTTCCAATTGGGTTTGGTGTTCCGTGGCTCGCACCGGCCCAATGCCCCACGGATTCGCCATCTCGTGCCGATCCCCGGCCGTGATGCGATGATTGAACAACGTCTCGCCCAAATCACTCCACGAAATATCCTTCGCCTGCAGATGTTGGAACAGTGGTAGCACATTCCGCTCGAGCCACGCCTTCTGCTTGCCCCCGATGTAGTTCCGTTCCTCGAGCAAATAGATCGGGTTCTCATCTTCAGGAATGACGATCCCGCGCTTGACGGTCGCCGCCATCAGATCGGCCACAGGCGCGTTCTTGTCCACAAACAGCCGCCGTAGATGCAGCCCGAAATCGCGCCGCTCTGCCGCGCGAGACGCCATCATCTGCTTCTGGAGCTCCAGCGCCTTCGCCTCACCAGACGCGAACCCCGCCCGGACCCGTTCCCGACTCTTCTGAATCAGATCCTCACGGTTACCAGCCAGCAGTTCCTGGAGCGCGAAGTAGTCGGCGGCCACATCCGGCTTCGCATCCAACCCACGGAAGAATTCACGGTAGAAGATCGGGGCCTGTGCTTCGAGCAACCCAGGATTGTTCAGCAGGACCGAGATCGCATCGGCATACAGTTCGCGTGCGCTGTTCCGGTACGCCTTGAACGACGGCTCGGCTGTTGCTTCGTCCCACGGACGCCACTGGGCCGACAAGGCTTTGAGTTCAGCCCGCACGTCCTTGTTCTTGATCAGGTGCCCATCAGGCTCGGTGAACGTACCTTTTAGGAAGTGGTGCAGGGTCCGCAACCGGCCAATCAGGTTGCCGCGCTTGAGGTTGCCTTCGGGGAGCCAGTCAATCAGGTGCCCGATCTCATGCGTCAGCACGGCCGCTAGTTGCCGTTGCTGCCCCTTCTTGAACAGGTCCGCGGTGAGTTTGATCCCATACACACTGAATTCGCCACGCTTCCCGAGTTTTCTGAAACCCTTCACGATTCGTGGCCAGTTAGCTGTTAGTCCATGGACCAACGCGACCAGTTCCGGCACGTCAATCGGTCGGATCTGATCGATCGAGCCTGGCACTGATCCGGTACGCACAGGCGTGGTGTCATCGAAGTCTCCGACACCTGCGGCCGTAGACCCGCCACCACCGCTTGGCTGAACAGATGCCGGAAGGGCCTTCTGCGTCTCTGTGGCGACAACTGGCGCTGCATGAGCCTGTTTAGGCGGTGCCGCGGCCAGATCATCCCCACCAAACAGGTCCGGCTCGGCTGCAGCCTTCTCACGGGCTGCCGCTTCCTTGGTGACGGTTGGGTCAAGGCTGAAATCGTCGCCAGACGCCTGCGTGGGTGCACGGAAGGTGGTCTCGGCCCGTCCCACCTGCCTGGCAGCGCCAGCTTCAGGTAGACGTGGCTGTGGCCCCGCCTCGGTGGCGTCGATGATGGGGTCGGCTGGTGCTACTTCGGCGGGGCTGGCTTCGGCGGATTCGAGTTCGGCTGGGTCGAAGGAGTCGTCCCCTTCGGCGTCGTCCGCAGCAACCAGTTCATCAACGGGTCGTTCAGCAGCTCTTTCGTCATACGCCGGCACGTCCCAGCCGTGATCTGCGAAGGTCTCGAGAATGGCCTCGTGCGCCAGTTGCGCCCCGACCGGATCGGTCCACCCTTCACGGCGGCCCGCCTCAGACTGTTGATAGTACTGCGTCAACTGGGGTTCCGTCCAGTACCGCAGTCGATTCTTCAGGGTCTCTAGTTGACCTTCACGCGAGTCGGGGTCCGCAGACGACCACGGCATCGCATCCTTCAGCCGATGCCCATCCCACGCCTTCCCAGCCGCTCTGGCGCGTGCCACACGCACCGCCCCGACCATGACGTTGGTCAGGCCCGCGCCCTTCTGCCCCTTCGGATCTGGATGTTCCCCCTGCGTCAACAGCCACCGCACCGCGTCCTGTACATCTTCGTGCCCTGGAATGGCGGTGCCCGGTGTCAACTTGATGACATCGTGCAGCACAGGCGCACCAGCAGACCGGCTTGTGTACTTGTCTTCGTGGGTCTGCGTGGTTTGCATCCCGCCCGGATCGAACGAGAACATCTCCTCTTCTTGCAGAATCCTGTTCAGTTCACGCCGGTCCTGCTCGGTCAGGGTCTTGACTTCCTCTAGTGCTGCTGCACGTTCGGCCGCAGTCTGGTCCACGATCCCGGCTGCGGCTTCCGCCTCCTTCACAGCCTGCCGTGCGGCATCGTAGGCCGGCTGCCACGCCTTCATGGCCGCCTTATACCGCGCCACCTGCTCGTCAGATGGCGTGCCCCCGCGCTTGCCCATCTGCTGCTTCAGGGACATCGGCTGGCCCTGCTTCAGTTGGGTCACCTCACGGCGGAGCTCGTTCAGGGTCTTGGCTGGTGCTGGTGGTGCTGGCACCGCACGTGGCCGATCGGTGACCGTCTTGCCCATGAATTCAGACAGCGCCGAATTCGTCCACGAGCGTTGACCTTCCTCAATCCCGAGGTGGTCGTAGTCACGATGACCGGTCGGCTCACCATTATTGAACGAGGTCACCTGATACTTCACACCCTCACGCGTGCTCGGAGAAAGCAGGAGCGTATGACCCGGCACACGTGGATCGACTGCATAGAGGTGTCCTTGCTGTGTGAACCGCTCTCCCAATGCCGTCAGTTCGGCTTCGCGCCGTGCCACATCAGCTCTGAACGCCTTCTGATTGGCAATCGCTTTTTCCGATTGCACCACACGCGGTCGTGCCCCTGCCGTGACGCGACGAACTGGCGTGGTCTTGAATGTGGTCTGGACACTCAGGTCGCCGTTCGGGTAGATGTCGAGCACCACGCCACGCACAGTACGACCACCGGCTTGGTCGTATTCCACCGTATTTCCACGACGTGGTACCGCACCAGCCTGAATCGCTCCAGCCACCGCACTCGCCGCCTTCTCCACGAACGTTGGCGCTGCAGGAAGATCGGGATACTCCGCACGGACATCTGTCGGGACCGGCTTCCCGCTCAGCACGGCCTGCCGCACATGGTCTTCGTGTGTAGTTCGCTCACTGATCGGCGGCAGCACCATCCCGGCCTGCGCGGCTAATTGGTCCACCTGTGGTGGCACAAGATTGACCCACCGCCCACGCCCAACCATCGTCTGCACCCCACCAGCCTTCGTCAGCCGAATCTGGTCTGGACGGGTATATGGGGTCACTCGCTGCGCGATGCTGAGCGTGATGGTCTTCCCGTTCTGAAGTGCATCACGAATCGCCTGATACTTCGCGGCCGTGTCGGCCTGACGAAACTCTGCCCGTGTCATTTGCCACGGTTCAGACTGCATTGCCGCCGGCTCGATCGTCTGACGCACTCGCTCCTGTGGCAGATTCAGATCCGACACGAGATGGTACGTTTCCACATTCGGTACTTCCATCGGATGTGGTGCTGAGAGATTGAAGGTAACGGTGGCTTTATGCCGAGACGCAATCGAGTGTGGACGGTATCCGAGCGATTGCTGTGCCGCATCCAAAATCTCGGTATCAGAAAGCGGTCCAGTTGAGACTGGCGTCTGAACCGTCTTTGTTCCACCCCCCAGCGGAATGTCGATTTTCTCGCCGTCCTTGCTCGACACCTCGACATGATCCAGCGTAATGGTCTGGCCTGCCAGCGCCGCATTGCCGGCGTACTTTTGGCCTTCACCTGGCTTGACATAGGCCACGGTCACATGCGGTTGGTAGGTTGGGTACGTGTCGGTGTGCGGCAGTGCCTCCGCAATCTTCTTGTTCAGCGCGTGGAGCTCTGGCGAGTCGACGTCGATCTTGACGACATCGGACTTTCCATCAGGTCCAGCCTTGAACACGGACGTCTTCCCGAGCGTGACCGTGATGGGCGGTTCATCCGCCAGTAGTGCCCGCACCTTTTCGGCTACGTCACCGCGGGCATGGGTACCGAACAGAAGTGTGATGTGGCTCTGATCTTCCCGCCCATCTTCTGCCAGCTCCGCATCGGGGATCTGCTGGCCGAGCGCCCGCACTTGAGAGGCCACATGCTCAGGCAAATTCAGTTGTGTACTACCGTAGGTATGAGTCTCACCTTCTGCCGTGCGCCCGTTCAGGTCCGGCTCGTTCGTGCGGTGTTCTGGCGCCAGCACGTTGATCGGGTTCAGGCCCTGCGGTGCCCGCGTGGCAATACCGCCCAGTTCGGGTTTTGGTGGGAGCGGAAACGGCTGCCGTGCGGGTTCGGCTTCAATGGGTGGTTCTGCCACAATCTCAGGTCGTCCCTGCCGACCGCGAAGTGCCTGTGCTTCGGCTAACGCGACATCTTCTGGAATGCCGTGCTGTGCGAGCGCATCCAGCACCGCTTTCGCCTTCGGGGACGCCAAGGCCGCTGGCTTGACCCCTGCGAGATCGGCAATGAGCGCATCGGGACTGGCTGGCGGCGCGGGCTTGGCAACCGCTGCTTCTTCTGGTGTGGGTGTGCTCACGCCACGCTCCAGCGCATCCACCATCTGCATTCGTGCCTGTGCACGCGCCTGTGCAGACTCACTCGGTGGCTTCGGAATCGACAACGATTGTGATTTCGGGTAGTTGAGTTGGTCCTCGAAGATTGGGTTGAGACCGGCACCTGGACCGACTGGCCCACTGCCAAGACTCTCCTCTGGCACGGACGACAACAACTTACCAGCGACCACGGCTGCACGACCTTCAGCCGCGATACGGTCGAATACCTTTTTCCCTCCGATACCGGCCGCTACCGTACCAGCAATGGCTCCGGCCAGTCGCTGTTTCGCTTCGGATAATCCAGCCGCTTTTGCCGCTTTTTCACCGGCAATGGTTGAACCCGCCGACATAACCAGCGTGCCCACGGTGGCAAGAGGTGACGCCATTAATCCGGTCAGAACTACCGGCAATGAGGCGTCAGCCACCCCATAAATCACGTCGGTGAACGCATCTGCCGTTTCATCCTCAGTCAACGGCTTCTGCGGACGTGCCTCGGGGATGTAACCCACTGACGGCTGTATCAAGCCTGCATCCATCAGGCGCTTCACCGCCGATGCTGCACGAGCTGCACCCGCCACCGGACGCTTCGCCATCTGCACCAGTTGTTCCTGTTCCAATGGTGACGGGCGCAATGACCCAGCCGCGGCTGCCGCAAATCCGATGGCTGGCGGTGGTTCTGGTGACGGAATCGCCGGCAACACTTCAGGCTGCGGTCCCGGTGTCATTTCCACGAGGTGACCGGTTGTATCCGGGTAGTAGGTTGGCTGGTTACCAACCGCAGGCCCACCCACACGTGGCTGGCCCCCACCCGGCACGACCGTGCCCGGCTTCACAGGCGGTACCGGTGGCGCTTCTCCGCCTCGCGACTGCACCGGCCATGACCCCGCAATCGCTTCCGACTCAATTGGCGCAAACCCGCCTGCGGCCGTCTCACGCTGTGTCAGTTTCGGTACGGTTGGCGATGGGATGGGCTGGACCCGCACCTGCGGAATCGGTGCTGGCGGTGCCACTAATCCACCACGCACACTCTGCTGGATCTGCTGTGGACTGAACGGGTCTGGTTGCGCGGATGCACTTGGAGCCGGAACGAACGTCTCACCCTGCCACGTGCCACCATCTCCTGGCCCACTCGAATACTTCGACTCCACTGAGAACGTGGGATGTCCGTGCTGTTTATAGGTGTCTGGAAAATGATCACCTGGATGCCACGCCGCAAGTGCCGTCTTATCGTTGAAAAACCCACGCAAATCGTAAGGTGCCTGCTCCCAGTTCTTTACACCAGGTGCTGTGGCATTCTTCTTCACCCACTTCTGGAAGGCGGATTCTTCAGGTGGCGTCAGTGGAGTGATCTCAGCCGGCAGTTCCACATCTGTCGTGCGCGCTCGCACCGGCAACGGCTGGTCATACGCGCCGGCCGCGTAATTCGTCGGCAGTGGTGACGGGACCGGTGTGGGCGTCTGATGCGACGGCGCATCCACAATTCCGGTGAGATCGAACTGATGTACAGCCTTGACCGGCTTGACCGGATCCACGATCCCGGTGAGATCGAAGTGCCACGTCTTCTTCGTCGTGGCCGGCCGGTGATCTATTGCGATCGACGGTTCTGGCGCGCGTGGTGTCCCGAAGACCACTCGCGAGAAGTCTTGGGACGGCTCAATCCCACCCCAAGGCACTTCATCGGCGTGTAACGATGCCTGACGTAATGGGGCAGTCTCGACTATCGGCAACGACTCTGGCGCGAGCTTCTTCCCGACTGACCAGGGATCGAACTGGTCCTCGTCGTCATCCACGATGCCCGTGAGATCGAAATACGCCATCGCTTACGGCTCGGGATCGACCGGGTACCGTTCCATAAACTTTGCCAGTTCAGCAGGTGTCGGATCGCGATGTAGTTGCCCGCGCATGTACGTGGTGGCTTTCACAGCCGTCATGGGCTTTTTACCACCAGATGGCCCTGAATCTGTCGCCTTGTGGTCGGCCTTCGTCGGCACCTGACGGTCCTGTCGTGGCTTGGTTGAGGCTGGCGGTGGCTCCATCCCGCCACCTGGCCGAATCTCGCCTTCACCCACCTGACGCCGGTAGCTGTTCTCGATCCGCAACATGTCGTTCTGTGGAATCGACTCGATCGGCTTCAGCGGCTCCTTGTTCCACGCATTCAGGGCCGCCATGTAGTCTGCCTCAACAGGATACTGCTCCTGTTTCGGCACCGGGGACGGATGACGCAACCGCGTGTACTCGTCCTGACGCCATCGTTCCGCGACCGCCCGACCACTTGCCGTCATCTCACCGGTTTCTGATGCCTTCGGCGGAATCGGTCGGAACCCACCCGGCACTTCGGTCATCGTGCCCTTCTCGGGATCGAACGCGCCGAGCACATCCTGGCCCTTCGCATTCCGCACAAACCGATCCTGCAACGGCGCTTTCTTCTCTGGCTTCTCGCCCGCGAGTTCACGCGCAGTCTGGACGGCTTCCGGCGAGTACTGCTTCGGAAACAGCGCAATCGCCGCCTCTAGAATGCCAATCTGCGGAGACCGTGCCGCCTGCAGCACTTGGTCCCACCCAGCCTGATCGTGAATCCCGCCACGCCCGAGCCAGATCCCGAGTGACTTCACGCCAGACTCGACCCGTTTGGTTGGGGCTTCACGCAGATCCTGCGCCGCCTTGCTTTCTGCGAGAGCTTGCTGCCGTGCCGCAATCGCCGCAGCGGAATCTTTTGTGAGGGTCACGATCCCATCGACATCATCGGGGCTATAGTCTGGCTTGAGGAACTGTGCCGCCTGTGGCACCATCCGCACAATCTCTCCCCGTGCCGCCTGATAGAGTCGTGACGCACGCTCTAGTCTCACCGGATCAGTGCGCGGATTCTGTCCCGTCCCATCCCACTCACCAGGCACGAGCTCCGCAATCGGTTTCATCAACTGCGCAACCGACCCGAATAACTTGGACTGGTTGTCCAGATCGGTCGTCATTTGCTTGGATGTGGCCTCACGGTGTTTTTGCACCTGATCCGTCAACCAGTTCGCCACATGCGGCGCAATCGGCGTCAACTGGTTCACGGCCTTGTCGTAATCGGGCACCCCATCTGGCCCGGTGCTGTCACGTAGGGCGTTTTGCAGCGCCATGTCGTCAGCAATCTGCTTCCGCCGCTTCTCCGCCTCTAGCCGCTCGTTCTCCGTCTGCTGCCGGCGCTGGTCAAGTTGGGCGCCGAGCTGCATGGTACGGGCGAGAGTACCAGTAAAGTCTGGCTGCTCCACTTGCGGTGGGCGGTAGATTGACGTATCGACAGTGAATGGCATTGCGTTTACCCTAACGATTCATTACACTCATACACATGCCAGCACCAATTGACATCCCGCTCGGTACCGTCTTCGGCCGTCTCCACGTTGAATGTCTCGTGCCCAACCCGCCACGACGGTGGCGTTGCCGCTGTGACTGCGGTGGAACCATCACGCTCCCGTACCATGTTCTTGCTAGGGGCAACACACGATCCTGCGGCTGCATGGTTCGAAGCCACGCGCACCTGCTGAATCGAACACATGGTCGCACGTATACGAAGGAGTATCACGTCTGGTGCAGCATGATTCAACGCTGCCTGAATCCACGCGCGAGCGGGTACTACAAGTACGGCGCACGTGGCATCACTGTATCTCCAGAATTTCGAACCTTCGAAGGCTTTTTTGCGTGTCTTGGTGAATGTCCAGAAGGGCTGTCGTTGGAACGTCGCGACAACAATGGTCCATACTCGCCAGATAATTGCCGATGGGACACACTTGTGACGCAGGCGAACAATAAACGCAGCAACGTGATGCTGACCTATCGTGGTCGCACACAGACGCTTGGTGCCTGGGCGAAAGAACACGGACTGTCCTATCATTTTCTTTACAAACGTGTTCAGCGTCATCACTGGTCAATAGAGCGTGCGCTCACAACCCCATCTAGGTCTTCGCGTTAGTAGGCCCATCCCGTGAAGCCACCCGGATACGGATTGCCACCTGGTAACGGCTGTGTCACGGGCGGACTGTAGTTCCCGCCATACCCGCTCACGCCGGTATTCAGGTACGGGTTGTTGTAGTAGAGGTACTGCCCGTACGCGCCAGTAGCCGCGTTAGATGATTGGCCCCAGGCGTTAGCCCACGCTGCGGCACTCTGCTGCTGCGCGGCTGCATTCGCTTGAGCTGCGCCCCCGATTGCGTTTCCATATGCGTCCGTCATGCCTTGACTCGACTGGTTCTGCCCCCCGACCGCACCGTACCCAAGTCGTGCAAGATCCATCTGCTGGTTCCATGGCGTGTTCGTGTTGTACTGGTCCAAGGCGAAATTCCGGTCCCACGTCGCGCCCCTCTGATTGAACGCTTGATTCTGCGCACCCAGTCCATACTGTGCCCAGTTTAGGTCCAAGTTACCCTGGCCCAATCCAAGTTGTCCTAACGTGCCCATCCGGCTCGTGTCGGCGTTGTACTGTTGCACGCCCAAGCCTCCGAATCCCAAATCGCGTGTCGTCTGATTCTGGCCCCATCCCAACGCGATGTTCCCAAACCCAAGATCACGTGACGTTTGGTTCTGTTGATACCCCAACGCAAGGTTTCCGAGGCCCAGGTTGTACTGGTTCTGCGCCCCGTAGTACCCCAACCCAAGCGAATTGTTTGCCTGTGCGTTCTGATTGTACGCCCCGTAGTATCCGAGATTGACGTTTTGCTGGCCGAGGTTGTAGGACTGATCGGCCTGGCGATTCGCTAAGCCCAACTGCCCTAATCCGAGCGTGCCTTGCAGGTTCGCATTGTAGGACGCGAGTTGGTTCTGGAAATTCTGGTTCTGGACGGTATTGCCCTGCTGAAAATTCGTTTGATTCGCAGCGAGACCCTGCTGAAACTGCTGATTTTGGCCCTGGAATTGATTCTGCACCCCACGGTCATACTCGCTCGCAGACCGTCCATAATTGGTCTGGTCGGTCGTGTAGGCGTTTCGGAAGTTCATGTCATAGGTGTTGGTTTCCTGTCCGTACTTGGCCTGCGCTGATGCGAGCGCGTTCTGGAAGTTCGTGTCTCCGAACCGAAGCGCATTCTCATTATTCGCTTGGGTCGTCTGGAAGTTTTGGTTGAAGGCCGTGCCTGACTCGCGCTCGCCGCGCCCGTAGTTTTCCGTGCCGGCCGCAAAGCCCTGTTGAAAGTTCTGGGCATTTGCCGCCATCTGGCCCTGGTTGTTGGCCTGGTTCTTGGCCAGTCCCTGCTGAAAGGCTTGCGCCTGCGTCCCCTGATTGCGCGCGTAGATGTTCTGGTACTCCTGCGACGCGGCTTGCTGCCCGTAATCCTGTAAGCCCTTCCACGTATTCCCACCACGCAACATCCCACGTGCGGCCGCGCTATTCTCAAGCGCCTGCTGGCCTTGCTGGAGTCGGAACTGATACCCTGGATCATTAGCGGCTTCCTGCGCCGACACCCCCTGAAACTCTGCCGGCCCTTGGAAGTTCTGGTACTGGAAGGTGTCGGGCGTGGCAAGACGATCTCCCCGATACGCGGTCGGCATCGCCATCCGGTCATACTGTAACGTCGGCGCATCCGGCACCATCGCGGATGACTGGAACGGCGTATCCGGCTGAAACGCTCCTGGGGACGTGAACTCGTCTGGTGTCTGATAGGGATCGTACGTGTACGGATCGGGTTGATTGATCGTCGGCGCCCCAGGCCCCCCTTGTCCTGGGGGCGGGTTTCCTCCCTGCGGCAACGGTTGCCCATCTGGTCCGAGGGGCACCGGCCCATTTCCTCGCGGATGGTACGGCATGGACGTTGGTGTTCCCCCTTGGGGTAACGGCTGTCCATCCGGCCCGAGCGGGACTGGCCCATTGCCTCGTGGCGTGTACGGCATAGAGGTACCGTTCCCACCAAACTGCTGATCCATCAGACCGAGTGCCTGATTGACCATCGCGCCCGTGATGGGTCCGCTGCCGGAATAACCCACCGCCTGGGCCGCCTGCTGGAACTGTTCCGGTGTGAGGGTGCGTCCGTATGTGCCTTGCGCGACCTGATTCAGATAGGCTTGCGCGGTCGCCACATCCCCGGTTTCATCATCAGGTCGGCGCCACGCGGTGGTACCTGACGAGGTCTGCGTGCCGCCACCACGGTTGACGACGGGCTGCGCACCAGTCGGGACCATGCCGCTCCCTTGTGGGCGATACGGCATCGATTGCGGTCCTGCGGCGTATAATCCTCCCCCTTGCGGCTGGAAGTAATTTTGCCCGAGCAATCCCCCCGGCTGGCTCGCCGACCGTGGCGGTCCCTGCGCCATCACGTTCGAGAGCGTGCCGGCACGGACATTCGTCGAAGGAGCGCCCTGTTGCATCCCTAACGGAGACCGCTGCTGTGGCGGACGTGGCGCTTGCTGTTGCGGACCTTGTGCGATCAGCATGGCGTTAGTACCGTCCGCGCCCTTGCGCCATCACTTGATTCAACGGCATGCCACCTGGCTGCTGTGGCAGGTACTGCTGATACGACCACGGCGAGGCTGGTCCCTGATAGCCCTGTGGTGGTCCTCCCTGCTGCGGTCGCATCGGTGGGCCTTGCGTGGGTGATCCCTGCCACTGAGGCTGCTGTGGCTGGCCTGACGGCCCTTGTGGCGGCCACTGGCCCTGTCCCCCCTGCGGCATCATCCACGGCGGCGGTGCCTGTTGCTGCTGCATCCACGGTGGCATCTGGCCCGGTTGCGCGTTCGGCATCATGCCGGGAAACGCCCCTTGTGGCTGCTGTGGTCCTGGTACCTGCGCCTGCGCCGACTGAGACGGCCCGAGGTTCACCTGTGGACCTGGCCCACTCTGCATCACGTCTGCTAACGGCTGCGAACCTCGAGACGGCGCGGCATAGCCCTGCGACGGATCCCCTTCGACGTTGTTGAACTGAATGCCTCCACGCCCACCCGAATCGACAATCACGTCCTGATAGATCGATTGCCGGCCGGGATTGGTCTGGCTGAGGTACTCCTGCTTCTGTCGAATCTTTGGATCGTCTTTACTCGAGTGCGGGTCAATCTCCCAGTTCGGGTTCTGCGACACGAACTGCCGCACCATGTCACCCGTCAATGGCTGCTGTCCGCCGTTCGTGGCTTGCGAGGCCCAACGTCCGAAGTCGTATTTCCCACTGTGATCGTTCGGATCGTTCAGCCGCGACGTCTCGAATCCCGGCATCGCGGCGTACCCGCCCTGTGGCGGTCCTTGTGGCTGTGCGGCCTGTTGCTGTGCTGGTGCGCCCTGCTGCGGCATCGCGGCACGTTGTGCCTGCCACGCCTGCTGGCGTTGCTGACGCTGGTCCTGCCGCTGTTGCTGGAACTGCGCCGCTTCTGGTGAGTTCTGGATGTTGTTCGCGGACATCTGCAGCCGCGGATCGGTCATGCCAAACTGGCCGTTGCCGGTCTGGCTATTGATTTCCTCTTGAGATGGTGTGCGGCCGAGATTGCGCTGGTACGCCTGCGTGATGAACGCGTTCGGATCCTGTGGTCCTATCTGGCCAGGTGCCGATCTGCCTCCAGTGGGACGGTCACCGAAGGATATGGACCCAAACGAACTCGGTCCATTCGGCTGCTGTTGGAACTGCGGCATCGGCTGGCGCTGCTGTTGAATCTGCGGCATCGCCACCCCACCACCCGCATAACCAGAAATGCCACCAGTCGGCGGTTGATACCCAACACCTCCACCATTTCCGAAGCCGCCAATAAACAGTCCACCCCCTGGCATCGGAGGGGACGGTTGCGTTGGCTTCTGCCAAGGTGTCCCCGGTTGATACCCAACACCACTACCTGCCGTACTGCCCCCCATGGGCGGTTGCCACGATCGCGCCCCCGGTCCGACATTGCCACTCGCGGGCGTGTCGGTGCCCCCACTCGGTGCACCAGCCACAGGTCCGTCATTGGTCCCCATCATGCCGCGGTTGGGACCACCGAAATTCCCACCCTGCGCCATGGACGGATCACCGACCATGCCGCGCCGGCCCCAGCCTTGGTTGAAACCGCGCATCGTATTCGCGAGGTTCGACTGGGTCGGATCTTGATAGGGATCGTTGGGGTTGTAAGGCATCATCGCCGTGCTCTCCTGCGCAGTGGAGGCTGCGCGTCCTGAACTGGGAGAATCCCGGCGAGGGGGTAAGGCTCGAAGTGCTAACCCGGAAGGCGTCTCGTTCCTACTGCATCTGACTCCGCTGCTGCATCAGATCCCGCAAGGTCATGCCGGTCGGCGGCGGTCCCTGCGGTGGAGGTCCGAACTGACCCATCGGCTGCTGAAATGACCCACTCGGTGGCATCTGACCGGGTGCATTCGGGATCGGCTGCATCGGTGATCCACTCGGCGTCTGACCCGGCACAAACGGCATCGGCCGCCACATTGGAGACCGTGTTCCCGGCTGTTGTGGTCCTGGTCCACCCTGCATCGGTCCCATGGTCGGCTGTGAGGCCATGCCTTGCGGTGTCTGGAACGACGGGTTCATCACGCGATTCAATGGCATCGTGCCCATCGGTGTCCCGCCAGCACTCGGCGGCACAAACGCCTGTGTGTACGGCTGGAACGGATGCGCCTGTAAGTTCTGAAGCGCCGCCGTGCCGGCATTGGCATACGGCTGTAGCCGTGCCTGCTGGTCCTGGTACTGCTGCTTGGCAAAGTCGAGGGACTTATCGGCCGCTTCAGATTGGAGGCCGGCCGCTTTCTTGGCCGCATTGCTCTGTATCTTCGCCTGTGCCACCGAGGCGGTCATAGAGGCGGCAGCCATTCCGATGGCAATGCCTGTTGCGACACACATACGTCACCTCCCAACGAGATCCGCGATTGAGATGTCGGCATCCATCGCGGCCTGAATTGCTGCGCTATCGTCTGTGACGCCATCTCCAAGTGCGCCGAAATCTTTAACGGATGGCAACTTATGTAACAACGCCAGCGCCTCACCGACCGCCATCGTCGACCCTGGAATCGTCACGTCCCGATTCACGGGCCGCGGTCCAGTCCCCACGACAAAGGATAACAGATAGAACGCATCGCCCGGCAACCATTCTAACTGCACCGTCGTTGCTTCTCGCGGTAACTCCGCCAGTGGTACCGGTTGGCGCATATCGTCCCCGAGACACGCCACCACATCCTCATACCAGTCCGGATCTGACCACGACAACCACGGCGGCAGTCCCTTGTTCGCAATCACGACCCGTCCACCTGGTTTCACGACCCGTACGATCTCGCGTAACACGAGCGTGCGATCCGAGACCTGGTGGAGCATCCCCGCACACAGCGCCGCATTGAACGACTGGTCCTCGAACGGTAACGCGCTCGCATCCGCCTGCACCACATCGCACCACGCCTGCGCGCCGAATCGTTCCCGCACCGCCTCGACCATCGTCGGCTCGAGATCCACGCACTGCACATGTCCGCACGCGCCGACTTCCTCGAATAGCGCCGGCACGTCACAGCCTGGTCCAGACCCCACATTCAGCACCGACCCACCCCGGTGGAGATGGCAGGCTCGTGCAATACGGTGGCGGAGCTGCGCTTCGGACAGCCCGAGCAGCGCCGTCACATACGCCACTTGGGCACGATGCGTCTCGGGTGTCTGCGTCATCATAGGGTGCGCTGGTACGCCCGCTCGACGGGTTCATACCCGAGCTTCTGGTAGATGAGACCCACTCGTTCTGTTGGTGCCACCATCTGGATCGTACTCACGCCCTGCGCTTTCGCCCACTGTTCCGCCCGCTTCAGAAGCCGAATCCCGAGACTGCCGCGCACATCCGGTGACACCCACCAGAACACTTCCGCCGCAATCCGCTCACCGGACAAGTGATGCGCAAAGCACAGAAACCCAATCATCCCGACCGCGTCCCCATCCTGTTCCGCGATGAGCAATAACCCGTCTGACTGCTCGATCAACCGGATCGCCATTGCTGCCATCGCGTCTGGGTTGTCGGCAATGCGGCCCTGGTACGCGGTCTGCGTCAAGAACTGATGCCCCATCGTGACAAGCTGCGGCACATCCTCGAGTGTTGCCTCCCGAATCGTCACCGTGCGGACCCGTTCCATCACTGCCACCGAATGAACTCCTCGACCTGAATCGCCGTGGGTGCCACCCCCGTATCGCAGCCAATGAGGATGTCGCGACCCCCGAGCATGGCGTGATCGCCTTCTAACGCCTCGAAGGTGGCAGGACCGACCGCAGCCGTCCGCACCATACCCTGTTCATACGCTTCAATCGCCCGCAACAGGCTCAGAAACTCAGGTGGTGTCATCGTGACGTCACTTTGAGCCGATAGGCTTTCCGCCAAAACTCGATGTTCAGGTATTCCACAACATCACAGAAGTGCTCTTCGTTGGATGATGCACGTACCGCGTGGATCTGTCTCAGACGACCCATCGCGACTGGCCGAACCTGACCCGTGAGCGACTGATGTCGCCGGTCGAAGTACCGCAACGCGGCGTGCGTCAGTTCGTGAGCCACAATACCAACACCCAACCGCGTGCGTGAGAACCAGATCGTACCGCAGAACCCAGTCTTCCGACCACCACGTCGCATAATGCCCGCATCGACTGCTGCCAATTGACGCGGATGCGACCATCCTGAACACACTCGCATCTCCCGCCGCATAGCTTTCAGTGTGGTGGACACATGCACGCGAAAGTAAAGCCGACTCTTCGGCCGAACATACACACGAAACGTCTCAGACGGAAGAGTCGGCTTGAATGTCACCGCTTGGCCTCCGTTGCCGCCGAGAGCAACGCACTGGCAATTGCACGTGCATACGATGGCACCAGTTGTGTGCTGAACACGCATTCGGTGGGCGCGTACGTCATCCCCGTGCTTCCATCTGGCAACGCGTGGACGGTGGGTAGCGGTGCCCGATCAAGCTGTATAGACACACTTGCGGGATCGGCCGCATGACGTGGTACATTATCGGTAACCGACAACGTATGACAGCCATCAAGTTGGAACGTCGCTTTCATATCGTCTCCAGTGTTAATGTTCGGCTTTAGCCCAGCCGTGAGGCCCATCCTAAATGGATGGAACGCTTTCTGCCCACACCTCCAGGGCGAAAGCCATGGGTGTGGCTCCCGCACTCGCGTAGGTCACCGCATACGTCAGCGTAGTGCCCATGTCCGCCAACACCACCTCGGACCCCGATTGTGTCGTCGCCGTCGTATTCCCGGTCAGCGCCACGAAGGGCTTGGTGCATGCGATCCCACCATTCGTCCATACGAACGAGACAGTCACCGAACTCGACACCGTCCCAGGTGTCGTAATCCTGACATAGTAACTCAGCCGATACCGGCCGGTCGTCAACGTCGGTGTCGGAATCGCCGTGGCCGCAATCGTCGCCGTTTGAGCCGTGAGGCTCACCGACCCAATCTGCTGCGCGGTCTTGTTCACCGTGGCCGCGAGCTCTACCAGCCACCGCGTCCAGATGTCGACAATATACGCGGTCTTGTCCCGTAGGCCACGGCCCCAGTCTAGAATCTGCACACGCGACGGAACCGGCGCGAGATTGGCCATTACGACAACCCCACTTTCGGATCCCCGATGTACGCACCCACCATGCGAAGTGGAACAGGCTCAGACCATGTCAGATCAAACACGCGGTCACGTGATGCTCCACAACGTGCCCATTCCAGACGTGTCCTGTACGCACCGATCTTCCCGGCCGTCCTCCAGAGTTCGTTCCCCCACGTACGAGCCCCATCGTCGCTCCATTTCAACATGGCTTGAGGGTCACTACCCTGGCCGTTCGTGAGGCCAATCCCTTGCTCAAGGTCGATCACAATCGACGGATAAGCAATCCATTTCGTCTCACTCGCGAGATGTGGCGCACGACGGTTTCGACGGACACCCGTGGTAGCCCCGTCCACTTCAGTCGCGAACGTGATCGACATCTGGAAGATCGTGCCCGTGATCCGATCCCCAACCAGATGCTTCCCGAACGCGTAGCAGTGAAACACCGGCCGATAGGCTTCCCAGGCACCCGTGGTGCTGTTCCAGTACAGCCGCTCATGCCACTGGTCCGTCTTCAGGTCGTAGCCCCACGTCGCGCCAGCGCCTTGGAAGTTCGCGAGGTAGAAGTCATGACCCTGGTCCTGATACGTCAGCCCAATGGCATCGTCAATCGCCTGATAGCCTTGAATCGCAAACGCCACCGGTTCCGTGCTGATCGGCTTCGGAGGCCCACCATACCCGTTCACCGCCGAGAGCACCACGCCACCGCCCTGATCGTTCTGCCCCAACCACGTCGGAATGCCACCGACCCGTGCCGCCGAGAATGCCGCCCCGATGCCGTGTTCCATGAACCCGGACGGGTTGAGCGCAAACGGAAATGGGGACGTGCCCGCGTTGTACCAGACTTCCGTCGTCAACGAGCCGAACAGCCAGATGTCTCGATTCGACACGAGCATCGACTTCCACGGGTCCGCCCCGGCCGACCGCTGCTGAATCTGGGTTGGATCCCACACCAGCCCATTCGACAGGTCGGAAATCTTCAGCGTGGACGTGGTCGCATCGAGCGCCACGAAAAACCCGTCGACATACCCGCAGAACGTGACATCCGCCACCACAGATGTCAGCACATTCGTGGTGAGATCGAGAATGTATCCCGTGGTGCCACTCGTGATCATTAACTGATTACCCACATCCCCATTGGTAGCGAATGTGGCCGGGTTGGCGTCCCGATCGAGTGTGCCGCGGTTGGTCGATGTCCCGTCGGCATAGAACTCGTACAGCACCGCTCCCATCACGCCAAACACACGCCCCTGTGCAGCAAACAGCCCACGGCATGGCCCTTCATCCACTGCCCCGAATAGCAGGAAGCCCGGTGTGGGGTAGAGCACCATCTGCGCCTTGGGTGTACCTGCTGTGAGGTACTCTGGATAGAGATTAATGCACCGCTCGCAACCCGCCACGATGGATTGCGACCGATACGCAGGTCCGCAGAAGCCGCTGAGATTCACGACTTCACCAACGTCAGACCACTGCGTTGATCTGGTCCAGACAAGTACGCATCGATCATGTCTCGCGTGACACCAGCACGATCTAACTTTTCAATCCACCCTAGCGACACATTACAGTCCTGACACAGAAGACCACGAATACGTCCTGACTCATGGCAGTGATCCAGGTGCGGCTTTTTCATTGGCGCACTACAGAGCGCACACCGTCCACTTTGCTCAATCAACATTTGATCGAAGTCTTCACGCCTTAGACGTCGCAACGTCCAGATGTTCTTGTAATAGAGGTGTGGATCCTTCTGTTGTCTGACTCTATGGTACGCTGCAGACCGAATCGCCTTACACGCTCTACAACCCCAGTCCAAACCGTCCAAGCTACTCCGTGCTAGGGTGAACTCAGATCGTGGTTTCACTTGCCTACAATACTGGCATAGCTTTTCTTCTACTACGGAGACTTCACCAGCATCATATCGTTGCTTGTTACGCTCGTACCACTTTGCGTGACTGTTCTTGTGCTGTTCCACATGAGTGTTATAATACGCTTTGGCCTTCCTCGTTGAACATGTCTTACACTTGTAGTCACGACCAGACGGTCTACCTGCTCGTCTGTGAAACTCATCGAGTGGTTTCACCTCTTGACACCGACAACATCGACGTGCGTCACTCATCGAACAGTCCCGAATGTATCCGATATCCAATTATACTGGCCTGATGCAGTCCCCACGAGCGCGCTGTCACAGCGCAAATCGTTCGCACGGATGTTGGCGCGTTTGATATTCGCCATCGCCTCTGACGCCAATCCTGCGAGTGTCGGATCCAGAGGTAATTGGAACAACGGTGCCAGACGCACTGCGAGGTTGTACTCCAACATCTCCACGTAGCCAGGTGGAAAGGTGTACGCCGTCGTGTTCACGTCAGCGAATTCTACTAAGGCCGTGGGCGTATAGAGCGCCGTCTGAAGCGTGCCCACATTCGGTACCGGCCAGAACGAGAGCTGGGCGAGGCCAGCCACCCAGTTATAGTCATAGTACACACACGTCGGCAGCGCCGATGCTGTGGCTTTCACAGGAATGGCCTGCCACTGCTCCACCGTCAGCACCGTGATCGGCAATTCGAGCGTGGGCACCTGCGACGTATCCAACACGCTCGCACCCTGGAGGTACAACGGCCGTGCCTGATTGAACGTGCCGCCCACGCCAATCGTGTACACCTGTGTGCCAGATACGAGCGTGTACGTATTCCGCGCGACGACGTAAATCGTGAGCCGATTGGTGGCGAGACTATTGATGAGGCGATTCAGACGGGTATAGCCATCGGCCAAGTCTTCTGCAGACGCAGTCTGGCCCGCACCGACCTTTCCGATCAGTTGCAGCGCCGAATTGACGATGTCGCTGGCGTATACAGACACCGGTTACACCCCGTTCAGTCGCGCACCTTGGGTGGCCGGCCGCGGCGCGGCTTCGGTGGCAGCCCGTCGACGGCAGGATTGCCATACGGTTCGGCGGAGTCGAAGTCGGACGCAGACTCAGCCGCCTTCAGATCCTCGTTCTCGGTCGTCAGCCTGACCACGTCGGCAATCGCCATCTCGAGCTTCGCGGCCAGTTCGATGTTCTCGGCCTTGAGCAGTTCCACAGTGGACTGCAGTGACGCGACCGCCGCATCGTTCGGGACTGCCACAGTCGATGCGGTGACACGAGCGAGCCGTGCGGGTGAATCGACCCAGCCCGGCCCAGCCTGTTCGAGCTCCACCGAGTCGTGGAACACCCGTCCGGTTGGGCAGGTACTGTGGTAGTGGATCGCGGGAAATGCGCGCTTGTCTGATCCAGTCATGACACTCCTGTGTTGTGTTACGGAATCCCCAGCCACTTGAGCACGCTCGTCCACGTCACGCCGTTCCAGCTCGTGATGCTGGTCGCGTTGACCGCGTTTACTTTCAGCACCCCGGCCGGTCCAGATAACACCGTCCACGTCCCGCTGCTCGTGAACGTGCAGATGTCGTTACCGCCCGATTGCGTCAGCGTGCCGCTACAGGTCGCCGTGATGCTTCCGGTCGTGAAGGAGATGACGACGATGCCAGAACCGCCAG
>ERZ1292644.20-Hain-H14-01um-R2-20-length-90511-cov-14_pt1 | contig 90511 bp, 117 predicted proteins | sample MGYA00564402_ERZ1292644 | MGnify/ENA primary metagenome ERZ1292644 (study PRJEB36523, sample SAMEA6512644) | groundwater metagenome | collected 2019-01-09 | study: AquaDiva: Metagenomics assemblies of 32 groundwater samples
CCTGCTCCTGCTCCTGCTCCTGCTCCTGCTCCTGCTCCTGCTCCTGCTCCTGCTCTGTGGCGACATCGTTCGGTGTTAGAGGCACACCATCCAAACGAAATCTTTCGGCGCTATGACCGAGTTCCTGGACTAAATATGGAGGAAGATAGGCACTATTGGCGAAAAAGTCAGTCAGGAGACTCGTTTTTGGCACGTCGTGCAGGTCAGAAAGGCACGCTTTCATGGAGGGGAGGTTCTCTGGGCAGTTGTATTTCCACCACGTGGGCAAATACACGACCCTGACGCTCTCATCCCAGCCGAGCCGGAGGGTCTCCCGGACTCTGCCAAATCCCCTGGCGAATGCGGGCACGGTCAAGGCCGTGTCCTCTACGGCCTGTCCAGGGGAAAAACAGTAGAGGCCCACCCGGTTGGCCTGGCCCGTGAAGCAATAGAGCGCGATAAGTTTCTCTTCGGGCGAGAGACGAAGCACGCGCTCATCTCTCCAAAATCGGGGGTCAACTTTGCGGTAGCGCCGAGCCATAGATCGCCCCCCGGTAGACGGAAAAGGACAAACTCCGAGCGGAGCCACTGGCCTTGGGCAAGGTGCGTGACCATATCCCCGCCGGGTTGACCGGCGGTCTTACCGCTCGGAGGACGAAGACAACGCCCAAGGCCATGCCGATACGCTACAACGATGGACGGGGCGGCTGTCAAGTTTTTCCCTCGGGCACCGCCAGCGGGACGGCCAACGGCACGGGCTGGACGAGCGCCCCGTCCACGAAGAGCGCGAACCAGCGCCCCAAGTCGTCCTGGAAGCGCTCGGCGCGCAGATGGCGCGGAGACGTGACGGGCAAATCCAGCCGGTCGTGATCCCCTCGGCAGAGATAGACCAGATTGGAGGCGGGATCGTCAGAGCCGCCCTGGCTGCGCCGGATCAAGTGGTGCGGATCAAGCGGACGCTTGGACGTTCTGCACCACGGAATTTCACAACGTCCGCCTGATCTCGCCTCCAGCGCCGGCCGAACCGCCTCCAGCCGTTTCGACCGCGCCCGCCCTTTCTTCCCGACCCGGCGCATCCGCGTCCGCTTCATCGGGGCGCGGCGGATCATTGGGTCAACCAGACCGCCAGCCGATAGGCCACCGCGAGAGTCGCCAGCACGAGATTCAGCGTCAAGACGAGCCCGAACCAGAATAGGCGCCGCTCCGTGGGCTGGTGCGGGGCGAGATGCAGGAGGGTGGCCATCTCCCACAGCCGCCGCTCGTCGGTGTCGATGAGATCGAGGATCGTCAATAGGCGGTCGGCCTCCGGCTCGCCCTGGCGGGCTGTGACGCAGAGCGAGGCGGCGTGTTGGCCGTCACGAATGACGAGGACGGGCTCATGGCGCCGCACGCGGTACAGGACACTCGGCCAGCAGCGCGACGGCTTCGTCAGCGTGCCGGTTTCCTGAAAGAGCCGCCACTCAAACTCTCCGAGTCGCGCGCGAAGCAGGGCATCCGCCTTGGCGGTGGCGACCGAATCTGCCCCACCGGGCAGAAATGACCCCTGGATAGAGAGGAACCGCGCCTGCATCTGTTGCATCTGCATCTGCTGCGTCCAATCTTGGTGCGCTTGCGCTCGAAGGGCTTGCCATTGGAAATCTGGCGGTCGAAAATTGCGGAAAAGTGCTTCGCCTACCTGCCCCCCGCGAGGGGCCAAAATAGCCGGACCTCCTCCGCCTCCCGCACCGCCGCCTCCCGCGCGTCCGTCACCTGCACGGCCGCCTCCCCCTTCGCCGCCACGGCCAGCATCCCCGCGTTCATCTCCTTCTCCAGCCGCTGGATCGCCTCCTCGGTGTCCAGGTCCAGCGTCTCGTGCCCGAGCCTGTTCCTGATGATCAGTGGGCGCATCGGGTGTCCTCCTTTGTGGGCAAGTGAGGTGCAGCGGTTGTTCCGTTTCCCCCAGCATACGCGGCGGGTGATGCCATCGGTGGTGTTGGCCGCAAAATGAACATTCCCAGTCATAGTGAGGCGCAAATCTATCTGGGCGGTCTATGCGAACCACGCGCGTGGCGTCGTTGGGGATTCTCACGCCCGTCCACCCCGCGTGATCCCGTGACCCGCCAACTCGTTCTCCCCGAAATTGATCAACTGGAGAAACACCGCCATCGCGGACCACTTGTTGGCGGGGTCGCCCCCGATCTTCGCCATCTCCTGGAACACCCATTCCACTTGCTCACGGCGGTCGGGGGGCACGGCGTTGACGAGGTAGGCCAAGAATTTCTCGCCGGGGGCGCTCGCCTTGCCGCGCGGCCGACTCCCCAGCGCCGACGAGACGGCCTCTTGCAGGGCCTCTTCCGTGGAGCCGCGCGCCAGCTCGACCCATTCGCGCCAATCGGCGGGCTCCTTCTTCAAGGCCGGTGCGAGGATGCTCGCCCGGTGCGTCCCCAACTCCGCCAGCACGTCCTTGGCCTGCGGCAGGTCGGCGGGCGGCAGGGCGCGGAGGCCGTCGAGCGTCGCCATCCGCCGGCAAAGCGTCCGGTAGCCGATCCCGATGCGCTCCTCGAAGTACGGCTGGGCGTCCACGTAGCCCCACTTTTCGTAGTACTTCCCCTCGATCGCCTCGTCGGCCAGATCCAGAAACTCGAAGAAGCCGAGTTCGATCCGCTTGACGTGGGACTTGAGGAGGGTGTCCACCTCCTCGTGGCGGGGCACGACGGGGAGTGTGCTAGATGATTTGGTGGTTATACGATTGGCCATGCTTGGTGGTTGACGATGCGTGATATGTTCGCCTGAGAAGTACCCCACAAAGCAGCTAATTGCTTCTGCGTGACGCCCCGACCATAGTGTTCTCGAATAGACGAAATAGTTTGCGCGGACAATTTAGAAGATGCGTTCGCCTCGCCGAATATTCTCATCCCAGGACGACCGTACATTCCGTGCGTCTTTCCTTTGGGACGTCGTTCGGGATGCGTGTACGCACCATTACGGTTACCCTTGGCAGTACGATTTTTGTCGGCCGCATCCCGGTTGTTCTCCGCAACCGTTCCTAGAAAAAGATGATCTGGATTGCAGCACGGCGGCATATCACACCTGTGAAGAACACACATGCCGTCGGGAATTTCACCAAAAGTCAATTGCCAGGCGACACGGTGCGCTCGATATGGTCGATCTCCTATTTGAAAATGGCCATATCCTTGTGGCATTCCATGCGCGCGCCATATCCAGCAATCGTTGGTCGAGCGGCGATCCACCTTTTCCCAAAATCTTTCAGCGAGATCCCGCCGTTTCACGTTTCTAGAGTTCTCTTGCCAACCTTCTGATTTCTTTCAACACTAAGGTCCACCGTTCTAGCCCCGCGCGCACTTGGCCGGGGTCGGCCCCTTGGCGCAAGAGGCGGAGGTCGGTCAGGATGATGGCTCGGTACTTGCTGGCGTGGTGGATGAGGGCATACAACCGCTGATCGAGCGCATCGAGGCGCCCCAGGAGGTCGGTATCCAGCGGGTCGAGGCGGCGGGTGGATCTGCCCGCGGGCAGATTGGTCGATTCAGTCGCCATGGGTAATTGCCTTGACGAATCCTGAGTCCACCTCAAGCCACACAGTTCCATTCTTGGCGTGACACTGGTGGCTGGCATTCACAAACCCCATCGTGATGGTGACGCCTCCTTCGCACCGAATCGTCGTATCCCCGAGGAGCGTGAGCGTGACGGCATCCCTCGTAATCCGATCGGATCCGCACCCCGCAATGACGAGCAACACCGCCCCCCACGCCGCCCACCCTGCCACCATGGCGAGGGCCGCGAGAGCATCGCGCCAGAAAGAGTCTGCGGGGGGCTGGTCGCTTTTCCCCCAGCGTGACGCTGGAACCAACCCCCCGCCCCGCCAGACCATCTGGCGAGTTCTTATCTTATTGTCGATTTGTGACAATTTGTAATTGCCTCGGATCATCGTGCAGCCTCCTGAATCCTCGCCGCCACCGCCTTGGCCGTCACCTGCTCCACCGGGAGGCTGAGGGTCGTCCCTGACGGAGCGTTGAAGAGGGCCAGATCGCTTCCCTGCTTCCGCCGCTGAATCCCCACCCAGACGCCGCCACCCTGAGCCACAAGACGGGCGAGGCGGACTATCTCTCCATCCACGGCCGCACGACACATCACGAATCGCCCGCAAACATCGGCAAGGCTTTGGGCATCTTGCCGCTTATACCACGCCTGTTTAACTCGTGCATCCGTTCTTTGAAGCCCAATTGCATCGCGCGATAACCAGGGTCTCTGGCACCCCGACGTCGAAGCGATTGACTAAGGAGAGCAAGAGCGACCTTTTCCTTCGTCTTAGTCGTCCGGAGATGGGGTTGAATTATCTCCAGAAACCTAGCGGCTTGGCGAGAGTTCAGCATCCATGTGAATGCGGTTTTCGCTCGACCACCCGGCTCAAATCTCCGTACCTTGCCGCCCCACCGACCGACGTAGAATTCTACAATTTCGGCATCCGTATTCGTAAGAGATACCCGCAACCGCGTGTACGCTTTAGTCCGGTTTGAAGATAAAGTCACCGTTCCCTCACCCTCGAACATGCCAGCGGCCCACTTTTCGTCGCCCGCGTCAGCGAGACCCATTACTTTTCCGTGAACATTGGTAACGCTTTTGGCATCTTACCGCTCTTGTAGATATCCTCCAGTTGGGGAACGAGCCAATTACCCACTGTTTCGCCTCCAGGAAGAACAATAAACGCAAGAAATTCCACCTCGAAGGTACTGATGCCGCTTTCCACCATCTCCAACTTGGCCTTAACCGCAAGGGAGAGCGCCCGCCACCGACGGCGGCATTCCTGGTCGAAGGCCTTCTCAATGAGGCCCGTCGAGCGCCGCCGCCGGCCCGTCGGGGATCGGGCAATGCCATCGCCCTTCTTGTCCGGCATCGGGACGATGAATTTCAGGAATTTGCCATGCGCCCGAAATCCGACGACCCACTGGCCCGCATCCCATCCGTAGGCGAAACGATCCGCTCGGTAGCGGGTGAGCGTTCGCTCGACTTCGCTGCGGCTTCGCTCGATGGGGACGCCCGTCCGCGTGGCGTAGCGCAACTTAGGCTCCGCCGATCAGTCCCAGCAGGCGCTCACGGTGGGCCACCAGGACGCGCAGGCTCTCCTCCGCCCGCGCGATGCGCCGCTCCAATCTCAGGAGTTCCTTGGCGGCCATTACGCGACTCAGGGCCTCGCCGGTCACGTTGGATTCGATCACCATTTCCGCCATGGAGAGCCTCCTATCGCTCGCAGATGCAGACGTCCCACTCGGCGGGGCAGCCGTCGTCATAGGGCGCGGGCCGCGACGCCGCGTTCGTCGATCACCCGCACCCCAGGAACCGCCAGCTCCTCCTTCAGGGCTCTCGCCGCCTGATTCAAGGCGGAAAGATTGGCTTCCACATACGCCAGGGGGACTTGCCCCTTGGCAACCGCCTCGACAAGTGCCCTCAGATCCGTCACTTCCGCCCGGTAGGTCTTGCGGAAGCTCACGCCCTCTGCCTTCGGCGGCGGGGGTGTCACCGCCGCCGGAACGATGATCGGGGCGGGGGGCGTTGCCGCCTCAAGAATCCGCTCGGCGCCCTGCCCATCCCCTCGCGCCTCAGCATTCAACGCTGCTTGGAGTTTCGCCTCGTCCTCCAGCCGCTGCCGCTCGAGCGCCGCCGTTGCCTCTGCTGCTCGGGCCAGCCGCTCTTGCTCCGTTTGGTACGTCCCCATGCTGGCCTTGAGTGAACGCTCGGCCACCAACGCGGGCTCCTCGAGCCGCTTCTTCTGGGTCAACGCCTCCTGGTGGGCCTTATGGGCCGCCTGGATGATCGGATTCAGCACCTCGCCGACGCGGGCGAGGTAGGTCTTGATCGCCCGGAGCATTGTGCCCGCCCGCTGGAAGGTCGGTTCATCCACCACGCGGAGGGCGGTGGCCTGCTCGGCCAGCCCCGCTGCGGTGGTCTTGAGTTCCTGTTCGGCAACAAGCGTTCCAGTCATGCCCCATTCCTCCCCATTCGCTGTTGGGCTCTCCAGACGAGTAACGCCCCTAAAAAGTCCTGCTCGTACTTCTCCGCCTCGACGGCTCGGAGCTTGTATTTTCCGGTACTGGGCGAGAGTTGGAGGGCAAATGTGCCGGTGACGACCTGCTCCGGGTAGTTGCCGTTCCATAAGATCCGGTACGCCGCCAGCTGAAAGGCCACTGGCCAGAACTGGAGGCTGTCCGTGTATTTCCAGTCCAGCAGGACGCGCTTGCCGTTGAGCCAGCCGACCCGATCTGGGTGCCCGATAAATCCGTAGCTCGGGTGAACCAATTCGGGCTCGCTCACAAGCGGCTCATGCCCCGTATCCGTCAAAAAACGCTGGTAGGCCTCGAAGCCGGGTCGAATATCCGGGTGGAGGGTCGCCTCGTCCAGCACTCCCTCATGGTGGTACTGAATCGCGCGATGCAGGGCCGTCCCCCGGAGTTGGGCGTACTCGAGCCGGGCCGGGGGGATCCCCGTCGGGTCGAACCCCAAGCCCGTTGCCGCCAGAATCTCGCTCACGCGGGGCAGGGTGCCCGACTCAGCGCTTGCCATTCGCCGCCCCCTTGACCCACGGCGGGTCAACCCCGAGCGTCTCCGACAGCCGGATCAGGAACTGCTCGCCCTGCTCTTCGGTGAGTTCCCACCGATGCGCGACCTTGAACGATTTCAGGATCGTCCGGGTCAGCCCCTTCTGCTTCTTCTCCACCTGGGTTTCCAGGTCGAACGACGAGAGCATCTGGTCGCGGGTGATGCCCGCCGTCTCGTAGGGCGTCTTGCCGATGGTGAACCGGATTTTGCCCTGAGGAGCCACCACGGGCGGCGCGGGCTGGATCGGCTCCGGTTCAACCGGGAGGGTGGCTTTCTGATCTATCCCAACACCCACGAGACCGAGGAAGGCTTCCCACCGTTCCTGCTCGCGGACCTCAGGATCGGGGAAGCCGCCCGGGGGTGCATCTTCCACCCCACCCGCTGCGCCAGAACCGACAGGCTCCACGGGCGGCGCGGGCGGCGTCTCACCGATCTTCTTCGGCATCAGATCCAGGGACGGAGGCAGCGCAGGCTCCTCGGCGCCGGTCGGGTCGCGCTGCATCAGTTCCTCAATCTCGTCCTTGCTATAGACCGTCTGCCGGAAGACATCTGGGCAAAACCGCCGCTGCCCGCGGGTCATGGCCCGCGCGAACAGCACGTCGCTCGGATAGGTTTTCCAGGCGCTGTCCTCCTTGACGAGGCCCGCCCGGGTCGCCTCCTGAATCGTAAAGGCCGCAGTCCCCAGGGAATCCCACGCCTGCTCACGCACCAGCCGGAAGAACTCGATCTCGCACTTCTCGTCATCACAGGCGAGGATCTTGTAGTCATAGCGCCCGCTGTTGCGGATGGCCGAGGCGATCAACTGCGCCATCAGCCCGATATGCCCCCGGTGGACGTAGATATGCCGGAGGGACGCAACCGGGCCGAACCCGAGTTCCTTTCCGGCCACGATCTTCACGACGGCTTGGGCCATCGTCTTGGTATCCGGGAAGAAGCCGGACTGCACCATCACTTTGCTGAGTGTGAGAATGTCGAGCTGCGAGACAGGTTCAACCATCGTCCCGAGAGTCTCTTTCGCCCGTTCCGTGGGCAGGGCGAGCCCTTCCTCAGGTCGTTCATCACTCATACGGTTTCTCCTTCCTCAAGCAGCCGCTTGATCATCAGTCCATCACGCCTTTCTCTCGGAGCTTCTCCGCCAGCGAGCCCCGATTCCACTCGACGAACCCGGTCACTTCGATGGGAAACCCCAACCGAAGCCGCTCAAGGTTCTGGTCGTCGGCCAGCTTGATCGCATCGAAGAGCGCGGTGAAGAAATCCCCGTACAGTCTCCACTGCCATTTCAGGACAGCCTTGGCTTCCGGGGGTTCAGCAGGATCACGTAGGAAGACCGCAATACGGCGGTGCATCTCATCATTCATCATCTTCCCTCCTCCACCGCGAAGAATTCCTCCACCGCTACCCCCAGCGCCCCCGCGAGGCTCGCCAGGCTGTCGGCCCGCGGGATCGACACCCCGCGCTCGATCAGGCGCACGGCGTTCTCGCTCATGCCCGCCGCCGTGGCGAGCGCGTCAATCCGCAGGCCAGCTCGCCCGCGCAACCGCTTCAGGGCCTGGACGTCGTATTTCATCGTTGTCCAGCCCGGTATGTCTGCTGACTAACGGTCAATCCGTCTGCCTTGCTCATGTCGCCTCCCCTTATACCAGCCCCCTCAGAGCCTTGTCAACAGAAAATTGTGCGCCGTCCATTGTGCTTGTGAATGATGACGACAAAGCGTGTTCAAAAAGTGAACAGAATCTGCCCGGCGGGGCAGTTTTCAGGCGAACGCGGCCCGGACGATCCACACGAGGCCGGCGAGCACGGCCGCCGCCACGGCCACCGCGTAGAGGCACCCGAGCCACGCCAGCCCGCGCCACACCCAGCGCCGGCTCGCCCGCCCGTGTTTGGCGTGGTAAAAGTTGCGGTGGGAGGTCCAGGTGTAGGGATACAGGATCACGATGACCGTGAGGACGCCCGCCCCCAGGAGTCCCAGCAGCATCCACCAGCCCGCGTCCTTCACCCTCACGGGCGGGCCGACTGGAGGATGGCGATCTCTTGGGGCATCAGCACGCGCGCGTCCCAATGGCGTTCGGCGTGGGCGCGGGCTTGAGCGGCGAAATATTTGCGAGTGTCGGAGTCTTGGAGGATCTTGATCCCTTCGGCAATCTGCGCCTCAACAACGGGGTCGCACTCGATAACACCAGATAGTTGATTTTCCATGGCGACTCGGGTCGCCACCACGGCGGGCACCCCGCACGCCATCGCTTCCGCCAGGGCCTTCGGGTGGCCTTCGGTCAGGGACGGGAGCGCGAAGCATTCCGCCGCCCGGTACTCGTCGGGGAGCCGTTCCCATGAGATCGGCCCCGGACAGTCCACCCGCCGCTGGGTGGCCAAATACCAGCGGAGCGGGCCTTCGCCCACGGCCCGAAGGCGATGCCCCCAGACGCTGTTGACGGCCGTGGCGAGCCGGCCCAAATTCTTTTCCTCCACGAGCCGCCCGACGTAGAGCACGCGCCCCGTGACGGGCGGCTGGTCCGTGGGGGAGAACCGCTCGAGATCCACCCAGTTGGGGTGGGGAAGGATCGCGGCCTTCGGATACTGCCGGGCGAGCCGCCGGGCGAGGGCGGGGTTGGACACCAGCACCGCCGAGGCGTGACGACACACCAGCCGCCGGAGCCACCCCCACTTCTTGAGATGCAGCCGGGACCGCCCATGGATGGCCGCAATCGCCTCATAATCGGCCCCGTGGCTCACCACGAAGGGGATGCCGTAGGCCCACCGCGCCGTGAGGGCCGGGATCGCCCCCAGGAGATTCAGGGCGCGGAGAACCGTGCAGTCACGGAACCGCCGATCCCACAGGGGCCAGAGCCACGCGCGGCGGGCGTCCACATGGGCGGCGTCCAGATAGCGCACGTCGAATGCCGTGCGATACCACTCCAGGTGGGCGTCCAACCGGCCCGCCTGGCCGGTCGCCACCATGCTCTGGCGACCCGAGCCGGGGGCGGGGAGAACCCCTAAAACTGGCGTTTGCGCCACCGCCTCAGCCCACCCCCATCGGGGGCCATCCAATCCCGCCCCGCCTCCCTTGTGAACGCCGCACTCAGGTAACTGTAGACCTGCCCGCGCTCCTTGGTGGCCTGCGGCAGATCGGCCCCGCTGGGTCGGTCATGCAAAAAGAAATCCTCGAAGAGCACGCCGCCGGGCTTGACCGCCGCCCCCAGATGCTCAATGACCCGCAAGGGTGACGGTAGATGCTCCAAGGTTTCCAATACGCAGACGACATCCGCGGGCGGCAGGCTCGGCAGGGGCTTGTCGGCCTCCACGAAGAGTTCGATGGCCTCCCCGTCGGCCTCCGCCAGCCGCCAGCGCCCGAAGGTGTAGTGCTCGGAGTCCACATCGGCCAGCACGAAGGTCGGCTCCCCCCCGACCTGCCAGGGATGGGTGGCGAGCCAAAATGACACGGGGGCCACGCCCGCGCCCCACTCGACCAGCACCCCGTTGCGTGGCATCTGGCGGGCCACGAAGGACCAAGAACGAAATCTATGGCGTACCACCTGGCGGAATGCACTCCACGCCCCGATCTCCCGGTAGAAGGCCATTATCGCCCCGTCAGAGTCCCGTGGGCGGCTGGCCCAGATGTCCTCCCACGTCTTGCCGCTGACCGGCTGGCAGGTGGGCGAGCCAGGCAGGTCGGGGCGGCGGCCCGCCCGCCGGGTGCCTAATTCGGCGACCTGGCGGGGCGTGACGTGGAACCAACGGCAGAGGTCTGCGTGCCACGGCGGGGTGAGGCCCAAGGCCTCGGTCAGCCGACCGGCAATTCGTCCCATGTCCTGCCATCCAGCAACCGCCCGCCGCTCTTTGCCGTCGCCCCCCCCCACTGCTTGAAGAAGAACGGCACCCCCGCCGCCACGCACTGATCGCGGAGGGCGCGGACCCACTTCAGCGCCTCCGGTTTCGCGTGATAGTGGCTCGCCCCCGTGCCCCCAAGAGCATCACGGCATGAGTGCGGATCGTCGCTGTTGCACCGGCTCACCAGCGCCCGCTCCGGCGGACCCCCGCTCTCGCCCCCGACAATGACCCACTGAATCCGTCGCAAGAGCGGGTGGCCCATGAGTACGTCGCCAGTTCTAACGAAATCCAATCCCATAAACCGCTCCAGGTCCACCGCCCCCAGCAGCGGCTCCACGCTCAGGAACCGGACGGTCGCTGGGGTCTTGAGGAGCCAGGGGATGCGCTCGTCGGCGTGAGTTTGATTCTCCACAGAGACACCGAGCCAGACATGCTGGAAGGGCCACGCTGACGGAAGATGGTCGGTGATCCGCGTGGGGCGTTTCGTCAGGATCATGTACCGATGGTGAGGCGTCCGCCGGATGATTTCCCAAGCGTCCGCTCGCCACGCATCTGCCTCTTCGATGAAGAAATCGGACCAGGAGCACGTGAAGATGCGCTTGGGCGCGGCCCATCGGAGCGGGGCTTCAAAGGTCGTCTTGGCCCTGACCGGGACGGTGGGGTCTTGGCCGTACTTCTTTTTTTCCCGGTACATGTAACAGAATTTGCAGCCAGCGGAGATTTTTCGGCAGCCATGCCATGGATTCCACGTCGCCTCTGCCCAGGAAATTCCGGTGCTATCGCCCATGGCCGCGAGCCTTCATCAGCGATTCGACAAACTGCGCGATTTCAGCCAAGCAACTGCGAGCATAGAGCGTATTGATCTTGGGCGCGAATACATATTGCCGCCACGGAGAATACCAGCGCACTTCACCTAGACACGCATTGTAGGTCTTGTTGACGACGAAATAGACGGCCGTTTTTCGCTTGCTCCGCTTGCACTGCTCGAACTGCTCGAAGCGGATCCACTTACCGTCGGCCATGCTGCCGCTCAAGCAGGTCAAGAAACCGCTCCGCCGCTTTCCCATCCAGCGGCCCCGCCCACCGCTCCACGGCGGCGCGCATCTCCTGCTGGCCGGCCTCCGTGGGGCGCGGCCACGCCGCGCACTCCGCCCAGAAGCCGAGGTGCCTCCGCCACCGGGGGCCGAATCCGTACAGGGGCCGCGCCCCGGCGTTGTTCCAGAGGCCCCCGCGCTCGAGGAAGAACCGCTGCCGCAACGGGAGGTTGACGGGCCATTCGGACTCCTCCGGGGGCCAGGCGTGGAGCCAGACCTGCGGGCGGCCCACCGCCGAAGCCTCCACGGCGAGCGTCGAGGCGAACCCCACCACCAGGTCGGCCGCCACCACGAGTTCCAGCGTGTCGAACGGGTAGAAGCTGGTTTGCCCGATGTAGCGGTCGGACAGGTCTGCCAGCCAGGGGGGATCCCCATGCTTGGCGCGGGTCTTGGTGACGAGGATGGCCCCGTGGCGGTCGCAGAAGCGTCGAATCTGGCGCACAATCGACGCATACGTCCACCGTCCCCACGCCCAGCGCCGCAGGCGGGGCAGGTTGGCGGGGCGGGCGGCCGGGGCCAGCAGGACGATTCTGCCCGCGGGCAGATTCCACTTGGCCCGGCAGGCCTCGCGGGTCATGGTTCGGAAGCCCAGCTGATCGAGTTCCGGATATCCGACGGCGACGATTTCGGAAAACTCGGCCCGCCGAGCTCCCGCGACGTGCGCCAGCCCCGCCGCATAGAGGCGCGCGTCGTTCGAGAGCGTGGTGGCGAGATCCCAGTCCTTGAGCGCCGCTTGCCCGTCCAGCGAGGCCTCTAGCACATACAGGAGGTTGTCTCCCACGTTGTCCAGGGCCGCCCACTTGACGCCAGAGGCCCGCGTATAGGCCCGGATCGCCGGGGCCGTGCGGAGGCCGACCGTGATGGCCCAGTCTACGTCTCGCAGATGAATCTCTGCGTCTACCTCGCTGGCGATTCCGATGCCAAGATCGAAGGGCTTCAGCGCCGGGTCGTAGCCCAACATTTGCCCGATATCGTCCTTCGGGCCGCAGAGGGCGCCGATCGGACTGAGCATCACGCACTCATGTCCGCGCCGACGGGCCGCCGCCGCGATGGGGCACACAATCTTGAGATGCACGGATCGGGGAAGCCAGAAGGCGAGGCGCATCAGAAGCCGAAGTGCCGGCAATAGGTCCACCGGCGCGGCCCGGCCGTGAAGCGGAACCTCGCGTGCGAACTCATCACGAAGCCATTCAATCCGCTTTCCTCACGGACGACATCGACGAGGCGGACTCGCAAGCGCGGCGGGTCGGCGTGCAGGGCCGCGCGGCATCCTCGACAAAGGGCGAGCAGTGCGGACGCCGGATCGTCCGGGTCAGCCTCCGTGGGCGGAACCACCCAGTAATGCCCCAGAGGCCCGCGCCGGGCGCATCGCGGATTCTCGCAGGTCGGGCGGTTCACGAGGCGGTGGCGAACTGACGCGGCGGTCGTCATTCTGGCAACGGCCCCAACCACGCCGCAAAGGCGACGTAGAGCGCCCATGTCAGCCCGCCCCAGAGGAGCATCGCCGCGCCGAAGAGGAGGCGGGCTTTCATGGTGTGGGACTGTCCACTGGCCGGTGGGGGCACGGGCGGTTGCCCCAGAAGTCCCGGAGGTCGCAGCAGCAGCACACCAGACGCTCCGCGCCGCTACTGACGCTCACGGTAAGGGCCAACCCGCAATACGGGCACTCAGCGGGCGCGGGCGAGGCGGGCATGGGCGGGGTTGACGGCGGGCTCGAGGAGCATGAGCCGTTCCCGCCACGGGCCGAGCGCATCCAGCGCCAAGACGTCCCGCCACGTGAACCCTTCCGGCAGGCGCTCATAGACCCACCGGACGAACTCCAAGTCGTCGGCCCGATCCACCGTCCAGCGGAGGGCGGACAGATCGTCGTGATGCGTCACGGACGTCACCCGGAAGCCCTCGGGATGCTCCCAGATATGGCGGGTCGGTTCCTCGACTTCCGGTAAAGCGGCCAACGTCTCGGCCGTGATGTATTCGCAGTCAAGGCCGTCTGGGTATGTGCGTGGAAAGACGTTGGAGCAGTAATCGGACGGCAAGCGGTTGCGTGTCCACGCCACAAAATCCCGTTCGCCCATGCCGGTCGCCACCACGAGATCCACGAGGCCGGCATCCACCAAAGGGCAGTCAGGAGTGATCCTCACGATGGCGTCGGCGGAGGTCGCCCGCGCCGCCTCAAGGAGCCGACCCGCCACTTGGTCATCCCGCGTCATGGCACTCACACACCCGATGCCCTCCCGGGCACACAAGGCCCGGATCGGCTCGTTGGCGGGGTCGTCGCTCGTCGCCACCACGATGGAATCCAGCCGTGCGCAGAAGGCCAGCCGGTCCCAACAGCGTAACAACATTGGCCGACCATGAATGGGGAGCAGCGTCTTCCCGGGAAGCCGGGAGGAGGTCAGGCGGGCCTGAATCACTCCGACGATTTTCATCGGTGGAGACCTGAGGGACTTGAACCCTCATCACATAGCGTGCAAAGTTGGCCTGTTCCCAGATTAGCCACCACGTCCCCAAGTCCTGATTCTATGACAGTTTGCACAAACTACATCACACTTCGCAAGTTCCTCCATAAGAATATAGCGATGCTCCCATTACACCAAGGCCCCATGCTGCCTACGCTACCACAGGCCCCACGCCGACTGTCAAGCCCCGCGCATTCTGCCCGGCGGGGCAGATGCAAACCTTATTTGGCGAAGGTCATCGCGCGGCAATCCGACTATCCACGCGCCCCCTGGCAGGAGAGGAGGAGAAAGGATGAGAAAGGATGAGAAAGAATGGCATTATAATGGCATTATAATGGCATTGTTACTATCTCTGATCAGATCAGGGGGCCTCTGCGGGTGGGGGAGGAGTGGGTTTCCCTCGCTCCGCTGCGCTCTGGCGGGCCAGGGCTTCGAGGCGGCGGCGATCTTCAGGCGACAAGGGCGTCCGGGGCTTGCGGCGCCGGTCGTTGTCCGTCTGGAAGCGTGATGGCCCGCTCTTATACGCCAACGCGCCACCGATGCGCAAGCCGAGCCACTTGAGCCATCGCTTCCAGCCTGGATTCTGGTCAAGCGCGTTGGCCTCGTAGTAGACCGCATCGGCCAGTTTCCGAGAGACGTCGAGATCCACAACTTTATGAAGTTGGTAAAGGCGGTCGTGAACCACGCCAGCCCGACTAGCCGTGCCCGCGAGGAGAGCATAGAAGATCGGCAACCACCGGGGAATGGATTCCCTGTCGCTAATGAATCCCTCTGGCACCTTGATGACTCTGCCGCCCAACAAGTCCGACTCAAACCAAAGAGGGGCCAAGATTTTGAAACTGTCCTGGCTAAGCTCCTCAATGAGCAATCGGTCGTGAGGAGAGACGAATCTGGCCATGTCAACTCGCCCTATAGGACGAGGCCGAGTGTGAGTTCAAGCAACTTCATAACGCGCTCCCAGTCCACCTCGGCCTCCGGCGTGTCGATCTTGGCGCGGATCTCGCTATCGAGCGTCTTGGCCTGCTGGTCAATGTCTGTCGCCTTGGCGCATGTGTCCGGCGCCAGTTTGTCGGCCTGGCAGAGCATGTCGATCCGACTGGCCAACTGCTGATAGAGGACGCGCGCCCGCGCGTAGGCGTTGATGAATTTCTGGCGCTCGACCGTCATCGTGTCGGCTTGATGCGTCACCACGCCGCAGCCCGACAGGAGTCCCACCAGCAGGAGACTCGCCGCCCATCGTCGGCCGATGCTCACTTGTTCATCGCCAGCTTGGACAGAATCCCCAAGAGTTTCCCCACGCCGAAGCCCGTTCCCGGCGTCGCCCCGATCTTGGCACTGCCGAGCGCCCGGAAGAGGACGGTGGCGCCGCCGATCACTTGAAGCGCCGCACCCCCGACTTCTGGATACCGATCGCTCAAGCAATTCCAGACGAATTGGCCGATCACTAGCATGTCCATGTCACGCTCCTTTCGAGAGCTTGGCGGCCCCGATGAACGCCACCCCGGCCAATCCCCACAGGAGGAAACTCACCGTCGCCATCAGTGGGGAGGCCGTCTCCGCACGGAGAAACGTCAAGCCGAACCCGAGTCCCGTCAGCCCGCAGGCCGCGATAAACAGCACCGCCGCCCCGAGGGGCCGCCACGGGAGGTTACTCGTCCTGATCCGCATCGGGACCCCACGCCGCATCGGCCCGCCGGGCCGCCTCGAGCCGCCGCGCCGCGTGACGATGGCGGCCCGCCGCCGCTACATGAAACGTGATCGATCCGCAGTAGAGCAGAATGATGACTCCATACGCGCCCACATGGAGCCAATGCCACCGCTCCGCACGCTGTTCATCCGCGTGATTTTCGCTACCGAGGTTCCTTAGCCACGCCCACATGGGAAGGCTTCGCTCATGATGTCCATTTGCCCTTCGTTGGTGGAAGCACCGATGAAAGCTTCCATGGTTCGCGGACATGAGGACAAATACCGCCCCACATTCCTTTAGCGGCATTACAGTTAAAACATAGCAATTGAAGTCCTTCCTTCGGGAAACCGCGTTGACGAAGCCATGAATAGAATGTAAATCCAGTTCCTTTTCGGCGATCAAGTCCAATGGCTTGTCTGTGCTCAGCACCATTGTTTTCAATATGGTCGATGGAGAGGAAAAACGGATTGGATTCGCCGCAGCACATACATTTACTGCCGTAAGCAGTGATAACCTGCATACGCAAGCGGCGAGCTCGCACAGTAGCAGATAGTGGCAAGCCTGCGTTGCGTCTTTTCAATTCCCATCGGCGCTGAGATTCATCCCACTTCATTTTACATTCTTGACAATATGCCGCTCTTGGTCGCCAGGGCGCGGCGCGCCCACATTTAGTGCAGAGGTTCATTGCTTTTCGTTCTGCCTCTAACCCATGCCTCTTCGCAAGCCACTTTGATCGATTCGCTAGATACCGTTCAGCTCCCTTTTTCTTACAATCCTGGCAGAGACTTGCGCCAGGTCGCCAAGACGGCATACGCCCACAATTCGTACAGAGATTCAATGCTTTGTGTTGGTAATATTTATGACCCATAAAGAACAAGAAAGAAATCAGAGCCGCAATCAAAACATACCGACCGTCTCGGATTGGTGAAATCATCGCTGATAGTGATTCCCCCACACTTGTCGCACCGATCCGGTCGGGTAGAGGTCGCCCGCTGGCTCACGCCCTGGATCCGTTGCGGCGGTCCCTCACCTAATCCGAGGAGTCCCATGACGCCGATCCCCTGCTTGCCGCGCGTGCGCCGGGGCGCGTAGCCTAGAGCCATAGCGCCAGCGCGTAGACGAGCAGCGCGGCCGCGACGGCGACCGCTTTCATCATCTGGCGATCCTCCAAGGCTTCCCGCCGATCCGTGGACGATTCCTCATAGGGCGGGCGGGCGCGACCGATCACCCGCGCCATCCACACACGCACCGAAATTCATCGGTGGCTGACGCCTTTTGGAGCCAGCGCCCACAGGCTGGGCACGGTCTCTGCCATATCATCGGGACCGCGCGATCATCAGCAACGAGCGGCATCGCCGAGAAAGCAAGCCTCATCTTGCTGGCCGATCTGTCCAGTTACATTTTGTGCAACTCCATCGTCTCCACACAAAGTCAAACCGCAGCGCGTCGGCCCCGCACGCCGGGCAAATCGTGTCCTTGCGGGCAAAGCCCATCAGCCGAGCCTCAAAAAATGATGGTGGCCGATCACCGCCGTCACCTTGCTCTGGTTCACTTGCGTCGGATCGGACGGGTCAGCTGCCCAGGTAGGTAGATCATGCCGCTTGCGGGCCGCCTTCGTGGCGTCAAGCCGCAGATAATGGTCGGCCCCGCCAGTCGGGTCAGGACGGAGCCGCCAGAGGCCGCTGGCGGCCGCCCGCCAGCATGCTTCCGCTGAGATTCCCGCCGCCGCCAACCGCGCATAGCCCATCGTGGGGAAGTAGTCGGCATTCAAACAGGAGAATTGACCGGGCTTGAGCAGCACTTCCTTGAACGTCTGTTGCCAGCGATCCGCGCGATTGACCACCACCCACACGACGCCCAACTTTCCGTCGTCGGGCTCGCCTTCGGCTTCAAGGAAATCCACCGCCGCCATCAGCGTGAGGTCGTCCCACTCCGTCGGGGCTGTCACCAGCGAAAAGGCGGGCACGGTGATGCTCATCGGTCGCAGTCCTCTTTGGCGGGCTCACTGCGGGCCGTGTGCCGGCAAATGGCTCGCAGCACCCGAAGCGTGTCCTTCGACTGCGAGATATGTTCGTCAAGTTTCTGGTGGAGGCTGGCCGCCCCCGCCCCGCTATTGGCGTGTTTGGACGCGAACGGAGTCCACCCGAGCATCGCCGCTAAGAGCATCAGGAATCCGATGGCGAGCGGGCCGACCTGCCACAGCGATCGACTCCACCAGGGCCCGTTCTGGCGCATCAAGTGGCCCTCGCCGTTCTCGGGATCGTCGTGGCGGTGGGTCATCGGGCCGCTCCCGACTCCTGAAACTCTTGGCGCTGCTGCTCGAAGGCCTCGGGGCCTCGCCGCTCGCGGATCGTCGGGCGGCGCGGCAGGCGCCGTTGCGTCCCGTATTTCTGATTGAGGCGATTTGTCGCTAGTTTCGCCGCCAGCGCATCGCGCTTTTGGACACGCTCGCGCACGTTATCGGGATTCTGGCGCTCCAGTGTCCCCGCATCCATTTGCCCAACAAGCGGTGCCAAGAGTCTCGCCCGTTCACGCCCGAACTCTACCGTCCATTCGCGGAGGATGTCGGCGGGCACCTCGGCGGGGTGCATCCCCGCAATCGGGGTGCGCGGCCCGCGGTAGACGATCAGGCCGTAGCGGGAGAGCAGACGATGGACGGGCGGCAGCACCCGTTGGGCACCAGGAATCGGGGTCCCGCCGATGGTCGGGAGTTCCTGCCCCAGGATGCGTTGGCGGGGCTGAAGCGGTTCGCCCGTCGTGGGGTCGATGGCTTCTGGCAGGAGGGCCGACACGCCAGGCACGTTGGCTCCGACCCCTTCCCGGATGGCCGGGTCGAACACGCTCTCGAGGGCCGACAGGATCGCCTGGCCGGGGATGAGCCGGTTGACGGTGCTGGTCAATTCGCGGGCCACGCCGCGGGGATTCACGTCGGCCTGGCTCACGGCCTTGGTGAACGACATGATCAGGCCCCCGAGGAGCCCGCCGCCTTCGCCCGCGAGCATCCGCGACCCCGGCACCGAGGCGTACTGGAGGGCCCCCGTCGCCTTCGCCTCGTCCCACTTGATGACCGCGAGCAGCCACAGCGCCGTAGGGATCGGGTCGCGGTTGGAGAGGCGCGTGCGCGAGCCATCCTCATGCACGTATTCCATCGAGTTGAAATCCACGCGATCCCACAGCGTCTCGTTCAGCAGATAGAGCGCCCCCCAGCCCGCCGCCGCCTTCGTCAGCCAGGCGGCGACCTCCTCGGCCGAAACCTGCCCGGCCTTGACTTTCCGAAAGAATGCCGGGTCGGCCCCGAGCCATTCCCCAAGCGTCCGTGTGAACTGGAACGGCCACCGACCGAACACGTCCCCGAAGAGGCGCACCGCCACCGACCCGGCCCACCATTCCTCAAACTTGGAGAGCGGGCGGTTGAATCCGGCCTTGTTGCCTGCTTCTACCGCATGTTTGACGGTCTCCTCGGGAAGACTCACCATGAAGTCGCGGTAGAAATCCCTGCGGTCGCGCCCCGCTAGTCCTCGCCGGTTGGCCTCCTCAATGGCATCCCGCCAGACCGTGGCGGTCGCCATCAGCCGCTTCGCGGCGGTGTCGAAGGCTCCCTTGGCGTAGAGCGGCGTGCCAACAAGTAGATCGAGGGCGCGGCTGGGGACGGTCGCCCGCTCCGTGAACGTGCCGGGCTCCGCGCCCGTCAACGCCCCGCGGAAGGTGCCGCCGATCCGCTCGCCCCCAATCGTGCGGCCCACGCCCGCCTCGATGCGCTCCTCGAGGGGTTCTCCGCGGTGGAGCGCGCGATCCCGGAAGGCCCGGAAGAGCCCCTGAAGCGACGGCACGTTGGCGTGGCCGCGAAGCAGTTGCGCCGTGTCACGCCCGACGCCCCCCGCCACCTGCATGGTGATCTCGCTGGCGTTGCCCACGAGGTCGAGCGTCCATGAGGTGACGGCAAAGAGGTTGAGCCGCCACGCATCCACGAGGTCGCGGAACGCCTGGCGGCGGTCGGCCTCGCCCAACGATCCCCATTCGCGCACGCTCCGCAGAAGGTTCGTGTAGATGGGGATTTTGGGCTTGGCCCGCTGGAGCCAATCCGTGAGGACGCCCGCTTCGTGGAGGGCATCAAGAATGTCGCTGGGCACCGGCCGGTCGAACCGCTTGACCGCTCGCCCAGCGGCGAACCGCTGGGCGCGGAATTCCTGGCTCAGGGCGTTCAGGCGGGCCGTGACCTCGCCCAAGAGCCGCTCGGCGGCCCGCGCCGTCTGGGCCGAGAACGGGTCGGCGGCTTGCTCGACCTCGCGGCGTAACTCCTGATGGCGGCGGGCGAGATCGACCAGGGCGGCTTGGGTTTCGGCGATGTCGCGCTCAGACACCCGGACACCGAAGGTTTCGGGCTTCTCGCCGGTTTCGCGGAACGGCCGGCGGGCCTCTGGAGCCAGCGTCCCCGTCTCCCGGATCGTCTCGCCCTGCTCCGCGACGACTTGGGCCTGCTCGTTGAGACGCCCGAGCCGGTCCGCCGCCGAGCGAATGTCCCCGGCCAGTTTCGCCGCCCGGGCCCCAATCCGCTGAACGGCTGGCGGGACCGAGTCAGGAAACCTCGGCTCCGGCGGAGCATGGCCCGGACCTCGGCCTTCTGACGGGGGGGCCTCGGTTCTGCCCGCCGGGGCAGATGGCGGGGCTGGCGGCTCCGTTGTCCGTGCGCCCGGTGGCGTCACGTCCACCACGCCCGCCTCCCGGCCCCCCGCCCGCTGGCGCTGGATCTCGTCCCACACGGCCTGGAGGTGCGGGCGCACCCGTTCGCCCAATTCGCGGGCCATCCGATCCGACCAGGCGGCAAACTCCCGCAGACCCCCCTCCACATAGAACCCGCCCACCTCCACCAAGTCCTTCAGGAGCGTGGGGTCGAGCCCCGCCGTGAGCCGCTGGCCCTTCTCCCGCAGGCGGGCCTCCGCAGCCTCCTTGCGCTCGCGCGTGAAGAGGACGTTGCCCGCCCCGAATGCTGGCGGGGCTTTGGCGGGCGGCGCGGACGGTTCATATCCGAGTCCACGCAGCGTTTCCGCCGACACCGTGGAGCCCTGGGGATGGCCGGGCACGTCCTCCGTCAGATCGTAGAGGGCGAACGGCTCCCCGCCGGGGCGCTCCTGCCAGCCGCGGAAGGTGGCGGGGGCGGGGCGGACGGCTTCCGTTGCGGGCCGTGCAACACCACGTTGCAACGGAGCCGCACTCGCCACAGACGGTTTCTCTCGTAGGGCCCTTGAAGTCAAAGCCACGAATTCGCTAAATTGCGGCATCTTCTTATCAGCTAGCCAAAAGGCATCGTAGCCTGCCCGGCGCCCTAGAATGCCGCCGACGCCCTCAAGGATTTCCTGTCCGTCGAAGTATCTCGACCAGTCAGCCTTTGGGGCCAGCGTATGGGCCTCTCTAACGAGTTCGGCCTTGGACAGTTCCCTGAGTCTTTGAAATTCTCCTGCACCGAGAAAATGGCGCGCGGCGTGAACGCCCGCACCAGCGTTGACTGCGCCGCGCCGCATAATGACTTCATCGCCGTAATCGGGAAGTATCAGGATCTTGGCGTCGGGGTTCACGTCAAAGGTGAATCGTTTGCCGCCGAGATCCTCATGCGGACTTGCGCCGAGTGGGCTTGTATAAACGCCCTGGGGTTTGTTGAAGTCGGGCGCGGTGATGCTAGGCTCCTCGATGCGCTGAACGACATTGGGAACTGCTTCCTCTTGGGTTGCTGCGATACGTTTGCCTGTCGGCAATGCCGCGCCCGCATTCATCCGATTCGCCAAGAGTTGCGCCTCGGCCCCGTTCCGCCCCGTCCCCACGACCCGCCCGGTGGCGGTCTCCACCACCTCCACCCCGCGCTTCTCGTAGCGTGGCTTGCGGAGGGCGTCATACTCCTGGCGAAGGCGGACGTAGTCGGGGTCACGCACCGTCACGGGCCAGCGGCGGCCCTGGGCCTCCACGAAGGCGCGGAAGGTTTGGGGAATGGGCGCGGGCGGGGGGACTTCTGCCACGGTGGGGCGCGGTTCGGTAGCCAGAGCGGAGGGGACAACAGGCCGTTCGGGTAAAACTTCGGCTGTCCCCGATGGGTCGTACAGCGGACGCTGACCCGGCTTCCACGCCTCCGGCCTACCAGGGAAGACCTTGCCGTTGTAGGCGACATATCCGATCACGGTCCCGGCATCGTCCACGACCAATGGGGTGGGCGTCTCGCCCGCGCCGGTACCCGCCGCTTCGACGACTTGCCGAAACTTCCCAGAGGCTTCCTCGAACGAGGCGACCGGATAGCGACGTGTCCCGACCATGATCCAGAGGCGGGTCGGCGGTGCCGGTTCCGTGCCCTCGGGGGGCACGGTTGGCGCTTCTGGTGTGATTTCCCGTGCCCCTTCGGCAATTCTGCCCGGCGCGGGCAGATTTTCAGGTTCGGCCTCTTCGGGGGGCCGCTCCAGCGGCGAAGGCTCAAACGGACGCCGCGCCAACTCCTCCATCCGCGTCAACGCCTCGTTCGCCCGCTTGGCGGCGGCTTCCGCCCGCTGGACGGCCTCCTCCACGGGCTGGGCGGCAATCTCGGCCTGTGGAGGTGCCGCCGCACGCTCAGGGGGCTTCTGGGCCTCCTCGGCGACCTGGCGGACGATCTCGGCCTTGTCCGCCTCTGGGATCGCCTCCACCGCCTGCTGCTCCTCGGGCGTCCGCTGGGGGCGGGGCTTCCTGAGCGCCGCCGACGCCCCGGCTTGGAGCCGCCCCGCCACGGTCAGCGCCCCCACCAGCACGCCCGCATCCAGCACGTCCTGGGCGGTCGGCGCGCGCCCTTCGATGATGGGCGGGACGGTCGCCAGCACCCCCACCTCGGCGGCTTTGCGGAGGAGGGTTCCAGCTGGCAGGGTGGCCAAGCCCATCGACGCGCCCACCAAGGCCCCGCGGCCCGCCGCCTCCAGCACCCGGCCCGGCTCGACCTTCTCCTGCTCGCCGCGCCCGACCGCCCCCGTCTGCTCCAAGGCATCCCGCGCGGCGTCATAGGCGGCGAACGCCGTGCCGCTCCCCGCCATCCGGGTCGCCGCCGTCTTGAGGCCCTGGCGAACCGCCGCTTCCCCGAACTTCGCCGTCAGGGCGTTCATGCCGCTCTTGACCGCCGCCGCGCCGAATCCCCCCGTCAGGAGGAAGAACGCCGCCGTCACGGGATCGGCCAGCGAGACGACCGCCCGCACGGCCTGCTCCGTCACGCTTTCGGGTTCCTCCTCGCGGCCCGGCAGGTTCACTTTGGCACGCGAGAAGAGTTCGGGTTCCACGGCCTGGAGGGCCAAGCCCGGCAGGCCCGCCGCCGCACCCTCCACCGCCCCGCGCTTGAGGCCCCCCAGTGTCTTGGGGAGGATCGGAGCCGCTGAGATGGGGGGCGTTTCTTGGGGGGCGGCCAGCGTCTCGGCCAGTTCCTGCGGGACGGTTCCGGCCCCCGTCTCCGCCACCAACTGGCCGGGCTGCCGTGCCGCAATCTCCGCTTGGCTGGGTGGAGGCGGCGGCCCTGCGGGCGCGCCCATCAGGGAACGGGGTGGGCCGAGCGTCGGCTCAATCTGGAGGCGGGGTCGTCCGAGGCGCTCGACCTCCGCCTGAAGCTGGCCGACATCCTCGAGGGGCGGCTCCTTCTCGCCCACGGACGGCGCGACCCCGCCGCCGATCAGGCGGTCGATCTCCGCGAGGCTGACCCCGCCCGCCGCCCGGCTCGGCGACTTGGCCGCGATTAGGCGGTCGATCTCGTCAAGGCCGACCGCCACCGGAGGCCTCCAGCGTGTCGAGTTCCGCCTTGAGGCGGGCGCGCTCTTGGGGAGAGAGTTTCCCCAGATCCTCGAAGGTCTTCACCTTGGCGGGGAAGGTCAGTTTGGCTTGGGCGAGGAGCAGCCCCTGCTTTTCCTCCTCCGCGAGGTCGGCGAACTTCCGCCCGCCCAGGAGCGCCGCCGGGCTGCCCGCCTTCGGCTTGCCCAACTCTTTGCCCGCCGGCTGCTTCTTGATCTGCTCGGCGATGCGCTGGGACCAGTAGCGTTCCTCGCTCCCAGCAGCCTCCTGATCCTCGGGGGCGCTATCGAGGCTGGTGGCGATCCGGTGCGCCCGGTCGCGGAAGATGGTCAATTGGTTCAGGTTCGGCTCGACCTTGCCTTGGCGCACGTCTTCGTCATAGCGGGCGCGCTTGAGCCGGAGGTCGTCCAGTTCCTTCTTGGTCGGGTCGGCCTCGGCCTCTGCCTTCTTCCGCGACGCCGCCAGCCGATCCGCCTCCTTCCAGACCGCGTTGAACTCGTCCTCCGTGCGCGGCCCGCGCCCCGTGCGAACCCGGAAATTCTGGAACGCTTGGCTGGTGAAGTCCTTGAGCTTCGCGGGGTCAACCTCCTCCCCGACGCCCATGACCTTCAGGACGGCCTTGGGCAACTCCTTGCCCTTCTCCAGTTCATCGCCCAACGCCCGCAGGAGGAGGCCGGGATTCTCCTTCTGGAGATCCTTGACGACGGCCTCGAAGGACGGCGATTCCCCCTTCTCCCACGCCGCCGCGTACTTCTCGTTCATCTTCTTCCAGAGGATCGCGGAGAACGGGTCGCGCGAGAGCGTGGCCTTGATCTGGTTGCCGATCAGTTGGAGGCGCAGCGCCTTGGCCGTCTTGCTCGTCCCCGCGCCGAGGGCCTCGAGGAACGCCCCGTGCGTGGCGAACGAGGGATCCTCCGTGAACGCCTTCTCCGCCTTCAGGATGTCACCAAGCCACGTGTTGGTCTTCTCCTCGTCCTCCTTGTCCTGGCGGAGCGAGATGGCGTGCTCCAAGGCCCGCCCCGCCTCCCCGTGCAGGCCCATGCGGTTGTACGCCTTGGCCAACTCCTCGTACCCGCCCGTCGCGTCCTGACCGCGAAATCGTTCCGTCGCCACGCCGAAGAGCTGGCGGGCTTCCTCCTTGAGGCGCTGGGCCTCCTGATCCTTCTCGGCCTGCTCGACCGACCGGATCACCGCTTGGGCGCGTGGATGGCCCAGCACCCTGACGGCCTGCTCCGGCGGCAGGGAGGCGCCAAATGGTTGGCGCGGGGTCGGCGTCGGGAAGAGGCCAGCCGTGTTCTGGATGTTGGGGACGTTCGTGACGCCGGGCTGGACGACGCCCGCCTCGAGAGCGGCCTCCGCTCCGGGGATCGGGGCCCCCGCCGCGACCGTCGTGCTGATCCCCGAGGGCAAGGCTGGCTGGGCGCGACGCGCCGCCACTTCTTGGGCGAGCGCCCCCATCACCGACTCTTCCTCGCGCCGCTGGCGGTCGAGTTCCGAGACCTGGCGAAGCGCGAGCGCCTCCTGCAATTCCCCCCGCCGACGAACTTCCGACGTCCGCTCCGCTTGATCGTAACGGTCGAGGAAACTCAGAAGGTTCGCGCCATACGGAAATCCCACCGTTAGGGTACTCCCGTCGGCTGGGTCTTCATCAACTGCGCGAAATAATCCTCAAACGGACTGCGCCGTTGCGTGGTGGCCGAGGCGACCTGCCCGAACACCCCGCCGATCGCCTGCGCCAACTCGCGCTGCTGTTGGCTCTGCTGGTTGAACGCCGCGAGCGCCTGCTGGGCCTCGAGCGAGGTGCCGAGATTGGCCGCGCCCTGCGCCCCTTCGGGACTCAGGAACCCCGAGACGGGCGCGATCGCGCGCAGGCCCGTCAAGGTTTCGGGCACGCCCGCAATGCCCAACTGCGTCAGCCGCTCGGCGTCCGTGAGGGCGGGCCGGCGGATCGTCTCCAACCCCTGGGCCCGCTGGACGGGGGCGAGATACGAGAACTGCTGGCGGCTCTGCTGCTGCGGGAGGCGGCTGGCGATCATCGCTTCCTTTTCCGCGAACCGCTCCTGATTGAACCGCTGCTCCAATTGCTGCTGGGACTGGATGCCCGGCGTGGTCAGTTGCCAGTCTGGCCCGAGTTGCCGACCCATCTGGTTTTCAAACGCCGCGCGCTCCCGGTTCCGCCGGGCTTCTTGCGTCGGGTCGCCCGCCGTTCCCTGGAGCGTCGCCATGATCTGGCTCGTGAGCAACTGCTGGACGGGATCCTCGAAGGCCCCCACGGCCGACGGCGCCATCAGACCCGGAATCTGGCCCTGCGCCGCCAGCCGGATGTTCCGCTGGCCGGGCGCCTGCTCGGCTTCGGCGGCCCCTTCGCGGGCCGCCCGCTCGGCCAGGATCTGCGCCACGAGGTTCTGGCCCGCGATGGCCCCGCCCGCGGCCCCCGCGAGGTTCGCTTGGGCGCCTTGCCCCAACGCCTGCTGCAGGGCCTGCTCCCCGGCCGTGATGCCCGCCGCCACGCGCGGCTGGGGGAGCGTGAGGCTGGGCGACTCCCCCGCCAAGATCTTGGAGAGGCCGAGTCCCGTCAACCCCAGCGCCCCGGCCGTGACGCCGCGCCCGACGTTGGTGCCGAGAAACCCCTCAAGACCCCCGGGTTTTGGCAGACCCGGCTGGCGCTGCTGCACGAACTCCGCGACGGTGGATCGTTGGCCCGCCGGGTTGACCACATCCCCCGAGGTCGTGTCGAAGAAGTAGCCGCCAAGCCCTTGCCCCACGTCAAAGCCAGCGTCGGGAATCGTCCCGAAATCCGCGAAGCCCGGGACATCGAAGGAAAACGTGCCGAAATCGAAGGGGCTCGAAGCTCCCCCGCTGAAGTCGTAGGGGACGCCGAAGTCAAACGGTGCCGCCGCGCCGCCGCCGAGGTCGAAATTCACCCCGAAATCGAAGGCGTCAAAAGCCATTGCTGGGTTCCCTACGCAAGGCTTTTTTAATCTGCGCTTGTCGCCAAGCAGAAAGCAGACAGAACAAGGTCATCATGACCCCCCGAGCAATCGCGCCGTTCACTTGCCAATGGTGAACTGGTCCATAAGGAGTCCCTTTGGTTGTGCGACCTTTTTGCTCAACGCAAATCACGCGACCGCCAAACAGCTTCGACAACCGATCCAGACACTCGCGCTTTTTTTGGGATGCCGATACGCGATTAGTACCGTCACCTCGTCCCGCCCGGTTAGGATAGCGACAGAATGATCCTTCACCTTCGAGAAATCCGGCTGCCCAATGTAAATCGCTCGTACTCGGGTGTGCAGTTGCCATAACTGTGTCGCGTCGTGGGAATCCGAATCGTCGCCACCGAGTTGACAACCCGAGGCGCTTTGCCCGCTCACAGACAACCGTATAGTGGCGATCCAGCCGTCGGGCCAACTCGACCAAGCTCACCCGTCCAGCAAATTCTCTTAGAAGGGAATCTTCCTTCGGGGTCCATGTTCGAGGTTTCATGCTTTTTACTGCTCCCATGCGCCTCCCCTTATTTCTGCCCGCGGGCAGAGTTCAGCGCCTCAGTCAGGGTCGTCACCTGTCCCCGGAGCGCCTCGTTCTCCGCCCTGAGCCGGGCGACGGCCTGGGCGGCCTCCAGCTCGGTTCGCGCCCGACTCGCCGCAAGGAGGTCCACGTACACGCGGAACTCCCCGATCCGCTCCTCGCAGGAGCGTGGAGGCTGTGCTGCGGCCCCGCCTGCCAGGAGCAGCCCCATCGCCGCAATGATCCAGACCCGCATACGTCTCCTCCCCCCGAACCCGCGCCCTTTCATGGCTGGCACCCCAGATAGTGCGCAATCCTCTCGGCCGGGGCGGCTTGCCACGAGAGGCCGCTTGGGACGGGCACGCCGCCCATATCCGTCACGCTTCCGTCGGTCCGCTGCCACCAGAGGCCCGCCGAGCTGCCTTCGAGGATCACGGGCCGGCTCCCCGTCGGATAGGCACAGACCGGCAATCCGGGAGCCGCCAGCGGGATGACGGGCGGGGGCGGCGCGGACGGGATCGGGATCGTGACGGGCGATCGGCTGTCAACCGCCCAGCAGATCGACCACCCCATCTGAATCATGCCGCCCCCGGCCCCGGCGTAGTTCGTGTAGAGCACGTCGCCCGGATGCCACGCGATGGGCGGATCAAAGGTCACCACGTTGGCATGGGGCATCCCGGGTGCGGGGTCTGCGCCGACCAGCGTCACCACCCGCTGAAGATACGGCTCACCGGGCGCGGTGCCGCGCTGCGAGGCGGGATACCCGCTATACGCCACGAAGACCCCGCCGGGGTCGAGCCCGATGCTCACATTGCCCCCTCCGGCACAGGTGCCGAGGACCCACGCCGAGGCGCGGACCAATGGGAGCGGGAGCGCGGGAGCCCAGGACGGCGGCGCGGAGTAGACCGCCCCGTGGCCGATGCCGTCTTGGCCATCGCACGACACCACCGGCTCGGCCACGGTCCAGCACTCCTGTTCAAGGCCCGTCGCGCGGGCCGTCCACAGCAGGAGCGCGAACACCGCGACGCCGAGCCGCCTGAAGGCCCGCATCCTGGGTCCTCCTTTCCTTATTGCGTCCCGATCGCGAGCACGTTCACGACCCCATTGACAGGAGTAAAGAGGGCTGTCAGGGACCACGTCCGCACCACGGCGTGGGCCCCCGTTATCGACTCCACGGTGGCGAATGTGGCCACGCCCCCCGTCACCCAGACCCCGTAGGTCGCTGTCGTGAAGCCCCGCTCCCATGTGACGAGGTACTGGCCCGTATCTACCCGCTGGACGCTTGCGATGTTGAAGCCCTCCTGCACGCCCGCGTCCGTGGCGGTGCCGTCGACCCGCCCCCAGGCCCGGGGCATCAGGCTGGCGTAGAGGGCGTTGGCCACCGGCGTGGAGGGGAGCGTCCCCCGGTGCGCCCCCAGCGCGACATAGGCGCGATTCCCCAAGGCGATGTGGGAGGCGCCGTAGCCGACCATCTGGAGGACCGTCCCCGCATGGCCGATCAGGAGCGTGTCACGCCCGATCGCCTCGTCCCCCGCCTCACCACGAGAGACTTGGAGTGCCGTGATGTGCCCGCGCTGGCCCCCATCCATCTGGGCCGTCGAGTGCGCGAACCGGAGCGCCACCGCGTGATGGAGCGTCACGGCCTGTGCGTGCCAGCGCGCCGCTTCCACGCCGCCCTGCACCAAGCCGTTGAGCGGGTTGCCCACAACCACCGAGACGTGCCCTACGGCCGGGAACGCCAGCCCCGTCCAGTGGTCGTCCACCGACGTGATGGACGGGAATTGCCCCGGACGCGGGGCCCCCTGGCGGAAACCCGACCACACATGCAGCCCGACCGCCGTGACGTGGCGGCCCAGCCCGGCGCCTTGGACGTTCACGCCGCCGCCCGCGTGGGCGAAATTCACGTTGGAGTCATGACGATACCAATCCTGCAAGCCGAACATGCGCTGGATCATGAACCGCAGCCGTTGGAGTTCCCCCGCGCCGGAAGTCGCCAGCGATTCCGTCTGAGAGGGAAACGGATCGGTTGTCGTTTGCATGCCGGCCACCGTGTCAGAAATGCCATCGACACAGGCTTGGGTGACGTTCGTGACCCCGACGGTCGTAAACGACGAGGTCAGGTCGGACGCCGTCAGAGAATTTCCGGTGAGCCAGGAACGAAAAATCGAACAGTTTCCGCCCGACTGTGCCCACGCGGCTGGCGCGGGCCAGAGGACCAAGAGGAACGCCAAGAAACACGCGAGCGACTTTCTCATGGCGACTCGCTTTCCTCGGGGCGATCAGGTTCATCGCGTTCCACGTCCGACCGATCCTCCATGAGTACTTCACGCCCGTCGAGGATGATCGCCGGAGCGAGAGGCATCCCCGTCAGGAGGCGATGGCAGTGATACTCACCTCGGCGAGCGACGTGACCCGATGTGTAGTTGAAGTCCTTGCGCACATGATGACACCCATCCGCGTCAAGTCGTCCGGGGTGGGCAGCACTCTGCCCGGGCAGAAAGGCCATGAGCGTCACCGCGATGAGCCCTAATCTCATGCTATTCTCCAACCTCTAACCCTAACAGCAGCCGCGTAAAACTCACATCCGTGTCAACGGTACTCGACGTGATCCTGACCGCCACCCGGCGGGCGCGACCCCGCAGCCTTCGCCGGATGGATGACAGGAGGCTTTCCGTGCCCAGCGTAAATGGAAGGATTTGGGGCAAGGCCGCTGGCCCGCCAGTCAAGTCTAGGCTGATGGTCTGAAGCAATGAGCCATCAGCGTAGATCTCAACCGTCACCGTCGCGGCCGAGATGGGAATATATTCGAATTGGATGAACCGCAGGTTTTTCCACCGCCCCTGCCAACCGGGGACGATTTCCGCGAAGTCCGAGTCGCGCGTGAAGATCTCGAACGTGTAGGCCGACCCGCCCGCGTTCCGGTCGGTGCGGTCGAGGAGGTACATCTGGCCCACGTTGTCGATGAACGCGGGCGTCATGATCTCGCTCACCTTGCGGAGGAAGAACGCCTCGTTCCGGTCGCGGTCCCACCAGATCCACCGCTCGCCGATCTCGGTGCGGCGGTTCAGGTCGAGGTGGAGCCGCCGGTTCTTGGCGGTCTGGCCCGAGCCGTGGCAGGCCAGCAGGACCTCCTGCTTGTGGGAGTAGTAGCGGAGATGGGCGGTGGCGAGCTGGGCCAGGTTGATGTTGTCCCGCACGAAGGAGCCGAGCTTCCGGGCCGTCAGGTCCTCGGCGCGCACGGACCCCGTCGCCGTGGTGGCCGACAGGAGGTGCCAGGAGCCGTCGCCCGCGATCCAGAGCACGTCGTCCTCGAGGGCGACAATGTTCGCAGGGCCCGCCGCGCCGGGGCTCCCGACCTTCAGGACGCGCCAGTTCGTGTCCGTGTTGTCGGAGGTGTCGACCGCGTAGATGCCGAGCGGGTACTTCCAGAGGATCAGGACGCCCTTGTAGGACAGCCCCGCCACGAGCCGCTCGCCCTCGCCGGGGAAGATGCGGAGCGTGTAGGCGGAGGTCGTGAAGTCCTCGTGGTTGGCGGCCGTGGAGCGGTAGATCGTGTGGGGGGCGTTGGCGTTGCCGCCCATCCAGTTGAAGTTCTGGTGGACGACGCCGAAGCCGGGCTCGTTGGCCCCCGACCAGTCCGCCGCCGGGTTGGCGATGTTCGCCATGGCGGCGCCGTCGGCCGAGAGAACCTGCGGCACGTTCACGCGGTCGCAATACAGGAGCTTCCGATTGTTGCCCGCCGTCTCCAGGCCGATCTCGTAGAGGAACGGCACCGCGCCCGTCGTCGTGAGGCCCGTCACCAGCGTGGCCCAGCCGCCCCCGCTCCCGTCGTCCTTCCAGACCGCGCCGTTGTCGTCCGCCACGACCGTCCGCTGGAGGGAGGTGGTGGGCCAGTAGTCGATGGCATAGCGCCCCGTCAGGGAGGCCCCGAACGAGGAGCCGACGGTGGCCGCGCCGCCGCCCGTGCGGACAGACGAATCTTCCAATGTGGCATTCCGCAACTGGATCAAACCACCAGACACAGGGATCAAGTTCTTATTGCGAATGCCCCATAGTCAAAGCCCCTCACGACCGAGAGTTACCTCTACAACCTGAGTCCCGTCATACAGGGGCAACCACCTCCCTTTCCTGAACTTTCCAGCCATGGCCGGAAAAATCAGGCTTGACGTTTCTGTCAAGTGTGGTATCGTAATCAACATGAGACCGAAATCGGCTACATGCCCGATGTGTCGCCTTCGTGAAAAACGACCGGGCCAAAGTTACTGCTTGCCTTGCGGGCGGGCCTATAAGCGCCGAAACTACCAGGAACTGAAGAGTCGCCCGCGAAAGATCAAGCGGGAAAGGAAGCCTGTATGCCCTCGCTGTTCGATTCGGGACAAAGCCTCGAATCTGGCATATTGCCGACCCTGCATGAATGACTGGCGAATGCATCGACTTGGCCGAGTCACGTTCGCCGAACGCGAAGCTCGTCCATTGATTTTGTCGCCCGAGGTGGCCGCCTACGCGGCTGGCATCCTTGACGGCGAAGGATGTCTCACATTGTCGCCGAGAAGGCGAGAACGAAAAACGCCAGAAACGATCATTGCGGTTGGCAATACTGATCGCCGTCTGATTCTCTGGCTGCATGAACACTTCGGCGGCAGCTTTCGGCCAATGCGGCCGGCGACGGTTCGCTGCAAACCAACTTGGCATTGGCAGTTGTGGTCCATTGAAGCTCGACGCCTTTTGAGGGCAGTAAGACCCTACTTGGTTATCAAACAGCGACACGCAGATGTTCTCCTTGCGTTTTACGATGCTCTCCAAGCTCGTCCAGTTCGTGAGCGACTTGTGGAACCGTTTGCGGAGCCGTTCTGCTCGCTTTGGGACGAAATCAAGCGTCTGAACCGTAAAGGGCCACCTTCTTTCTAGTTCAGACACATTGGCCCCCACACTTTCAAGTCCCCCTCCCGGACGCTCCACGCCAGCACCAGCCGGTAGATCGGCCAGAAGCGCGTCTGAAGACCCGCACGGTCGGTCAGGAGAAGCGAGGCGACGGCGGTGGTCATGTCTCGTCGTTCCCCTTCGGTGGCGGGGTGAACCACTGGCAGGTCTGTTTCGGCTCGGCCCGCAGCACCGTGTCTGGGGTAACGGCGCCGAGGTCGTGCCAGCCGGGGGCGGCGGCCTGGTCTGGGGTCGCATCGACCGTCGCCAAGATGTCCCCGACCCAAATGGCGTGAATCCGCTGGCCGCGTGGGGCCGTGTAGATGACGAAGATCGCTATGCGCGGACGCTCCCGCTCGTCCTTGGCGATCTGGAACGTGCCGGATTGGAGGCGCCACGAGGAAAAGGGCGGCAGACCCGGCGGCACGCAGACCATCTCCGCAGGTGCCAAGCGGCTGTCCCCCAGGACGCCCGAACCGTCCATCGGCATCGCGGCGATCTGCCCGACGGGCAGAATAGCCAGCGCGACCGCCATCATGAGGAATCGTATGGCGGCCATCACGCGCCATAGGCCCCATAGACAACGGATTGTGCATTGCGTCCCATGCCCGCTCGGACTCGGCGATCAAAGGCGATGGCCGTCTCAATCCCGCGCTCGAACTCCTTTTTATGTAATTGCGCCCGCTTGTCAGACTTGAACAGAAAGACGTAATACAAGGCCCCTTGGCCAATAACCCACCGGAGATGCTCTGGGGTCGTCAGCGTGGTCGTGCCCCCTGCGGTCAACGAGGCCTCGCGGATAACGTAGTAATATTCGACCCGCTGGATCGTCGTCGGATAGGTCGAAAACCGAATGCGTTGGTCAGCCGAGATGGCCGCTGCCCGCGGAGGCCAGCCCGCCGCTGGCGGGTCTGGAAACTCCCCGATCAGGCGCTCAAGATCCCACACCTCGATAAAACTGCCGTCCTGCGTCCATAATCCATGGTCGAAATATCCAAAATCGCTTGCGAGTGCGTACTCGTCTTGGAAAATGACCGTCGAGGTCCCGGCAGCCAACGCAGCGGGCACGGCATCGAGCGTCACTCCGGTCTCCCCGCCCGTATGTGCCGTGACGCGGGCGATCCAGTTCACGCTGCCCGGGCGGATCTTGCGGTTGAGGATCGACACGCTGCTCGGCGGGGCAGCCGAAAGCGTCCCACTGACTGAGGTGCCAGTCGAACTCACCGTAATCGTGAGATTCGTGATATCATCGGTGGTGACGAAGGCACCGGGGCGCGTTCCGAGATTCCAATACCAGGGATGGCGCGAGTCGAAATCGAACTTCGCCAGATTGATTGCATCATCAATTTCAGAGATCCAGTCACTGCTCGTCCCTGCGGGTTCATCGACCATTGACAAGATCCAGTCTCGGATCTGAAGGGGAGTATTAAACGGCATGGCGATTGTCTCTTCCCAAAAACGATGCCCCCGCTGCGGGGAGGAAAAACCACGCGCCGATTTTCGATATAGCGCCTCGTACTGCTATCCCTGCCAACTGACATACAACAATGAACGACGCCGCCTGCGCTATACCCCGTTCCTGAAACGCCGGAGACGCCCCCGACAACTGCCCCCGAGTGGGACGGCGTGGTGCTTCGACTGCGGAGAGTTCCGACCGTTGGACGAATTTACTCTGCGGCCTGAAGGGCGACCGCGCGTGCTCTGCAAGGCTTGCGAATGTGCTGCGGCGGCTCGCAAGCGGGGAGGCTACACGGACGGACCCCGAGGTCGGTCGCGGCAGCTGCCCGTTTCGAGCGGTCAACGCCGCTGTCGAATCTGCGGTGCCGTTAGACCACTGGCCGACTTCTGGAAAACGCAGGGCGGACGCTATTATTTTTGCGAGTGCAAACCATGCGTGAACCGCCTTCACCGTGAGTACACTAAACGAGTTCGCGTCAAGCTGCGGGAGGAGATACTCACCGCCTATGGGGGTCGCTGTGCGTGTTGCGGGGAACGCGAACCAGTCTTTCTTTCTATCGATCATATTCATGGGGCTGGCGGTCGTCATCTCCGAGAACTCGGCAACGGAAATAAAAACAGGGGGGCGGCACGGCTGTACGGATGGTTGAAGGCGCATCATTTCCCGAAGGATCAGTTCCAACTTTTGTGTTGGAACTGCAATCGCGGCAAATACGCCCTCGGCATCTGTCCCCATCAAGCGTCTCCTGAGCAGCCCACTTAGTTACTCTCCCTCGCGTCGCTGTGGCATTCGCCCGCCCCGCGTGAGGCCGTCTGCGGGCGGCAGGCCAACGTGCCCGGCACGGAATCCGGCATGTCCGCGCTCCGCTGGTCGGCCTGCAACCGCGCCAGCAGCCGGACGCACGCCCGCTCATCGGGCATCGGAATCGCCATGACGGGGCCGACGCCAGCGGCCGCGCAGAGATAGAGGCTCAGCAGCACCCACGCATGCGCCACGAGCATCCGTCCTCCCGCCATCTGCCCGGCCGGGCAGAAAAAAACGCCCGCAGCCAGTTCGGCCACGGGCGCTCCCGCTCCGCGCGGGGGTCGGCCCCCCACTCCGTTGTGTCGTCCTGTCGCCTATCTTACCGCATGGGCTCCCGTCAGCGCAGGATTTCGATGATGCTCAACTGGACCCCAGCCGTCGCCGCGACGCAGGCGAGCGGACCTTGGTAGTTGTCCAGCCGGAGGCGCGTCGTCTCGCCGCTCACCACCGTGCCGGCCCCGATGAACCCCATGGAGTGCAGCACCCAGCCGTTGTTGATCGTGAGGGCGACATGGCCCTGCGTCCCGTAGCCGAGGTAGACATTGCCGTGGACGGTGCCGCTCACGCCCGGTCCGCCGAGGTTTTGCAGGAGGAGATCCCGGCGAGCCGGGTTGGTAGCGGCGACCGCTCGGGCCGTCGTCCCGCAGTTCGCCACCCGCCAGGCCCGGAACGCCCCGCTCACATGGTCGCGGGCGTCCGACGCCAGCACCACGTGGGTGACCGACGAAATGTGGCGGATCGTCGATTGGTGGAAGACGTTCACCGCGTCCGATGACCCGCCCGCGCAGCCACCCGTGCAGTTCACATTGAGCGACGCCCCCGTAAAGGTGGCGTAGGTGCCCGCTTGGCTGACGAGGCTCATGGCCCCAGCGATATGCGTTACCGACGAGACGTGCGCCACCGTGGACTGGTGGAACACGTTCACGGCATCCCCTGAGCCTCCCGCGCCGCCGCACGCCTCGAACGCCGTGGCCCCCGTGTTGACGCACCGGACGGCGAGCGCCGAGGTCACGGGGGCGAGGCCCGCCGAGGCGACATGGAGGACCGTGTTGACGTGCCGGATGTTGACGTCTTGGGTTTCCAGCCCCCAGTCGCCCCCGACGATGGTCACCATGAGGGCGCCGTAGTGGCTCACGCGGGCGAACCCCTGGAAGTTCGCGTCCTGGATGCGGAAGGCCCCAGGGGCGGGCGTGCCCTGCGTCCACGCCGCCGCCGCCCACCCGAGGAGCAGACCCGCCATGAGCCCCGCCGCGACGCGCCTCATGACCTTTCCCGTCCCGCGATCCTATTCATAGGCTTGGCCGACTCGGGGCGAGAGGCCGGGACGGAGCGGCGGGGCGGCTGGACGCGCCGGGCCGCGAGGAGACCGGCGGGCGGGACCCGCTGGTGCCACTTCCAGATTCAAACGCCCCCCGATCCCACTTGCCGTCAGCCGCCCGCGTGTTGCCGTCGAGGTCTTGATTGTAGGGCGAGGCGAGCGTGAGACCCGCGTTGAGCGTGCTAGCGGCGCTGGTCGTCAGGTGGTAGTCGCCTGCATCGCCGAGGGCGGAGTTGACAAACGGATCGAGCGTCAACGTCTGTCCGTTGGTTTCCGTTTCCGGCTGGCTACACGTCAGAAACGCATTGTAGTCATTGTCAATCGCTGACCCGGTGCTCTCCTCAAAATAGCAGTTGCCATTGTAGAGAATGTTGTTTTTGATCACGTTTCCCGATGACGACAGACATGGGGTCACGCTCTGGCACTGACGGAAAAACGCTCCACCGCAGTCAACGCAGGTGTTGTTGTAAACCACTGTATCGGCGATGACGAAATCCGCTCCGCCAGATGCGATTATCCCGTCTCCGCCCTGCGTATCCACGAAGACGTTGCCATAGATGGACCACGTGTTCATGCTTTTTACGTTGCCGGGACCGATGGCGGCGAGACAGGCCGTGCCCCGACAGTTCTTCACGATGTTATACCGGAACGTGTTGTTTTTGGCGCATTCCCCCTGGGCGCACACAGCGGTGCTAATACACCCCGCGCTATCCGCCGAGCTACAGTTATTGGTCGCCAGGCTCTCCCCGTGATTCGCAGGGGATGACCACTGATTTTGCGACCAGTTGAGTTCGATGGTGACCCCGTTGAGATTCGTCGTGGACCACGAGTTCTCCGCTCCGTCGATCAGAGAATTGGCAAATGTCGAGGCCGTGATATAGCAGTTCCCGCACCCCAATCCGAATCCCAGTTGGGCCACGTCAAACCCCGATCCACATGACACAATCGCCACATGCTTGACGGTGATGGCGGTCTGCTCAGCCCCAGTTTTTCCGACGGTAAGGTATTTCTGCGGATTCGTACTACAATCAGAAGGTTGTTTGAGCAGGAAGCCGTAGGCACTCGACGTATTTCCACTTCCGACGTTGCCGTCAAATGTCCAGTAACTCGTTGTGAAGGAGATCACGCGATCGCCACTAAAACTGAACTGGGCTTGGGCTCCCCCATCCGCAGAGGATACGGAGTAGGTGGCCTGCCACCCGGTGTCCGTGCCGTGGTCGGCGACGGTCGCCCCCTTGATCGTGATGACCGAGGTCCCAGACTCCGCTTTGCTCAATGTCAACGCCGCGTAGGTGCCCGTGGCGACATAGTACGTGTCGCCACGCACAAGGCTGGCGACCGCACAGGAGCCCGAGAAGTCCGTGCAGGCGTTCGTCCAGTCAGAGCCGTCGGCCGTGCCCGTGGCCCCGGCACGGACGTGCCAGTTGGCCGCTTCACCTGACAATGGGAGCGTCAGGAAAAGAGCAAGGGCAAGTCCAAGGACGCGACCTTTCATTGCCCAACACCCAAAAGACTTCGCAACGGGGTTATGCCGCCCCCGCCCGGTTCCGCCGGGGCGGCGGGCGTCCGCATGAAGACGTAGGTCACCGCCGGGACGGACGAGAGAAAGGCGTAGGGTTCGGCGTGAAGCCACGCGCATTCCGAAGCGGAGAGCGGGCGCGCGTGGATGTAGGCAAGAGTGACTTGCGTCGTTGACCCGCTGTTATCATTGGCACCGACATTGACCGTGTTTGTGGCGCCGCCGTATAGCGTACCCACTGCGACCGGCGTGCCCGCGACGCCATTCTGATAGAGCCTGATATCCGTCCCGTCAGCAACGCCAGTGAGTCGGTATGTTTGCCCGACAGAGAACGAGATTGTATTTGACCCGGTTGAATTCGAGCCGTCTGTTGAACCAAAGAATTGAAACGTCGATGCCGTCACGCCTTGGAGAAGGTTAAAGTGGCGGCTCCCCGCTGCTCCCCAATGACATACGAAGTCACCACGTGCCATCCCAACTGGGGTCGCAATCGCTGTGACGCTTAGGGTTCCTATGCCAGTGAGATCGACGAGCGATCCAAAACTGAAAAAGTCTGACGTCGTTCCGCCCGCCGCGACGCCTGGACCAGAACTGTTGGTCAGCCACGACATGGTCCCGGATTGCGTCGCTGGGCCGTGCCACAGCAGATCTCGTGGTAATCCGGCTCCCTCGTTGAACAACACACAGAGCCTAAGATCCCGAGCCAGCGGATGCCCCCAATTGATCTGCACCGACCCGAAGGGGGGCTTCGTGGTCTTCGGGCGCATGGCCACGAACGGCCCCTGCGCCACCGCCACCCTGGGCAGAGCCGGCACAAGGACCCCAGCCGTCGTGAGGATGAACCGCCGCCGCGTCATCATCCGTTCGTGTTCACATGGTAAAGGGCGCACCGCACCGTTGAGCCGCTGCTCTTCATCGTCACCCCCGAGTGGTTGGCGAGGTTGAGCCGGAAGCGCATCGGGGGGAAGACGAGGTTCCGCACCACGACGCGCTGCTCGGTGACGCCCGTGGGGCTCGAGGCCAGCCCAGCGATGAAGAGAGTCTGCGAACTCGACTCGGCGAAGACATGGGCGTAATTGGTTCCGTCGTATGCGGCCCGGAGCCACACCGCGACGGATCCGGCCGTGTTCGGGGCGGCGTTCGCCTGGTAATACACCTCGCAGTCGCCGTAGATCGCCAGGCTGATGTCGTTCGTCAGCGTCTGGCCGGAATCGGAGTGGGTGTTATTCGCTAAGCTGTTCAGTTCCGTGGACAGTAGGGTCTGGGAGGTCGGCGCGTTCCACTTCCCGAGATCCGCTGCGAGGACTATCAGTGGGAGCAGCAGGATCGCGCCCAGCAGGAGAACGAGGCCCCGTGCGCGCATTGTCATCCTTCTCTCAGGGCCGCCGAGACCTGCCCGACCGACACGGCCGCGCTAGTACCCCAGAGTTGCTCGGCCCGGCTCCCCGTGCGCTGAGCAATGGATTGCAAGTTCGTCCGCGTCGTGGAACCGGACGGGAAGAGCGCGGTGATTAGGTTCCGCAGCGACGAACTGGTGGCGTCAAGCCGCCCGGCCGCAATGAGGGCCTGGTAGAGATCCTTATCGCCGGCGGCCAGAGCGTCCCAGTCGGCCTTGATGGTGCTGGCGAGGAGTTCCCAGGACTGCACGTCGTTGCGGAACACGGTAATGGTCGGTCGCACTTGGTTCACCAGTTCTGCCAGTTGGGCATCGTTGCCGACCGCGATCTGTGCAGCGTAGCCAAGCCCCGTGGGATCGGTCGTCAGTTCCGTCCGGAGTTCGCTCACGCTAACCGGCATCGGCGTCCCTCCCCGCCGTCGGAGGCGGCGTCACGAGAACATTCAAAATCGCCCGCAAAAGCTCCCGGATTTCTTCGAGGCGGCTCATCAGGTCGTGGCGACCATTTTCTTCTTCCTTGTCCTCTCCCATCTTGTCGCCTCCTGGGCTGATCGGACGACGCACTTTATGGTCCCGCCCTATAGGAGATCACGCCTGATACACTCCCGCTCGTTCTGGACGTTTGAACCAGACAAAGATTGTTTCCAGGATTCTGCGTCGAAATCCACGGGAAGGCGGCGACGGCGGAGAAGCCGCCATTGGCCGCCATCACGAAGGCGTCGTCGGGGCGCCACGCACCGATCACCGGGCGCTTGCCCGTCGCGCAGGTCGTGCCGGTGCCCTCCAAGAGCGAGAACGCCTGGGCGTGGGCGGACACCAGGACGATGCCGCAGATGTAGATCCGCCACCCGGATTGGTCGATGCCGTTGTTCGACGAGGTCAGGTGGATCAACTGCGTGTAGCCCGGCGCCGCCGCCGCCACATGAACCGCCAGCGTGGAGTGGCACACCATCTGGGTCGTGCCCGTGTTCGGCGCGCCCGACCCGACGTTGCTGATGCCCGCCACGTGGATGGTACCCGTGAGGTGCGCGCCCATCACGCGGATCACCGCGTGCTCGGCCAGCGCCACATGAGTCACCGAGGAGATGTGGCGGATCGTGGACTGATGAAACACGTTGACGTTGTCCGTCGTGACCGTCACGGTGGCCGTGGTCGCCAAGGCTCCCGTATGATCAATCCTCGCCACGCACGAGAGACACAACTTATCTCGGAGCATCAGGGCCCCAGAGATGTGCGTTTCTGAGGAGACGTGCCGGATGGTGGATTGATGGAACACGTTCACCACGTCGCTGGTCACCGTCCCCCCGCAATCGGCGAAGGCGGTGCCTCCGGTATTGACGCACCGGACGGAGAGCGACGCGGCGGGAATGCCAGTCCCCGCCACTTGGACATGGAGCACCGAGGTGATGTGGTCAATGCGCCAGATATTGCCCGACTGGCCCGCTTGGTGGGCACTGACGGGCCAGGCGGCAATGGAACCGGGTTGCCCCTGCTTGACCGTGAGTTGCGGGGGTCGCCCCGCCCCATCCCCCACGAGGCCCGCCAGATGCACTTGGCTTGAGATGTGGTCAATCGCCCCCATCACGGTGAACACGGTCACCCCCGTCACCCGGAGGGCACTGTTGGCGTTGTCGGTGACACCGCCCGCGAGGTGGACGGCGGCAGAAATGTGGTTGATGTTCCACAACGCGGTGGACTGCGAGATCGTCACGGCGTTCCCACCCGCGATCCCCTGAACGGTCAGGACGCCGCCGTGGGATGCCCCAGGGGTGCCCAGGCCCTGAATATGGAACTGGGCGCCATTGATGGTTCCGGCAATATGCAACGAACCCGACACGTGCCGGATCGTGGACTGGTGGAACACGTTCACCGTGTCGCCGCCGCCTGCCGTGCCCCCGCAGCTCTCCGCCGCGCCCGCGCTGGTGTAGCAGGTCACCGCCAGCGCGCCGAAGTGCGTGATGACGGCGGCCTGGTTATTGGGTGTGCCCGAGATGAGCCGCACGCTCCCCGCCACGTGGGTCACGGAGGAAACGTGGCGCACCGTGGATTGATGGAAAACGTTGACGGTGTCCCCGCCGCCGGACCCCGCACAAGACTCAGCCACTCCGGCGGCCGTCTGGCAAGTTACGGTCAAGGCCCCGGAGTGCGTCACGACGGCGAGTTGGTTGTTGGGCGTGCCCGACATCAGGCGCACGCTGCCAATCATGTGCGTTACGGACGTGATGTGATCCGTCAAGCCGCTCGTGCTCCCGGTGCTGACGAGCAGGCGCCCCGAATGGTCCACCGTGGCGAGCTGAACGTGGGCCCCGTCCATGAGGCGGAAGGCGGGGGCAAAGGCGGACTGGGCGACGGCGGGGCGGGGGGCGACGAACGCGAGGAAGTGGGCGACGTCCCCGAAGGCGAAGAGCGCAGCGAGGAAGCCGCAGAGGAACCCCCCGAGGGGACCCAGCCGGGCCGATGAGAGGCGCTGGAAGATCATCTAACCTTCCTTAACCTTCATCTTTCCGCCCAGTCGCGGATATCGAGGGTCGCCTGCACTTCGAGCACGCCAGGGACGACCAGCGTGTTGCGGGTGATCACGCGGATGCGGCCGTTCTGCGGCACGTTGATGGGCCCCAAGTTGGAGAGGATCAGGGCCGGGGGCATCACCGGCAGGGCCAGATCATAGAGGACGGTTCCGGCGGCGTCCCAGACCTCGAAGAGCCCGTCGAAGTTGTAGCTGGAGGTCAGGATGACCCCGACGCGCACGGTGCGCGCGGTGGGGAACGTCCGTTCGACGAGCACCTCGCCAAGCACCGGGGCGGTGATCGTGGGGCCGCTGGTGAGGGCCACCTCCGGCCTCCTTTCGGGCCTAGCCTGCCCGCCGAACGAGCTTGGAGGCGGCGTCCAGCACCGCCTGGTACTCCATTTGCGTCTTGGCCAGTTCCTCGCGGACGAGGGCGTGCCGGGCCATCAACTCCTCGATGGCCGTTCGGTGCTTCGCTTTCTCGGCCTCGGATTCGTCCTGCTGCTGCCGGAGGCGGGCTAGATGCTGCCGCTGGGCGGTCTGCGTCTGCTCCTCCAGCGCCTTCAGGATGGAGGTCCGCCGCCCCCGCTCCTCGTCGAACGCCGCCTGGTCGGCCGCCATGGCCCGCTGGAGAGTCGTCCGGTCGCCCTGAAGGCGCCCCAGCTCCTCCTTGACGGGCGCCAGGAGGGCCTCTCGCTCCCGGGACACTTCGCCCGCCACGCCCGCGCGCCGGGCCTCCAGGGTCTGCAATTCCTTGGCGGCGGCTTCGGCGCGCCCCTTGAGGTTCTCCACCTGGCCCTCGGCCGCGACGGCCGCCTGGATCAGCCGCAGCGACGTCTGGATGGCCTGGGAGAACTCTTGGATGGGCCGCGAGAACTCCAGCAGTTGGCGCAGCGTCGGGTCGGGCATCCTCGTCACCCCCTTAGCGCAGGATTTCCATGATCAACAGCGGGGAGCCCGCCGTTTCGCCAATGCAGGCGATGGGGCCCCGGTAGTTCGGGATCACCAGGCGCGTGGTCGGCGAGGCGTTAGAAAACGCCGAGTTCGTGTGGAGCACAAACCCGGTCGCGGCCGTCAGGGCAACGTGGCCCTGGGTGCCGAACCCGATCCAGATGTTCCCCGTGGTGGAGGTCGTGCCGCCATTCTGGAGGATGAGGTCGCGCCGATCCGGGTTCGTCCCGAGAGCCAGCGCCGCCCCCGGCCCGCACTGGGCCACCACAATCGTCCGCAAGGAGGCGCTCACATGCTCCCGCACGACGTTAGCGTGGCCCGAGGCGATGAGCGCGACGTGGGTGACGGACGTGGCGTGCCCGACCGTGAAGTTGTCCGTGGGAATCACGCGCCCCACGGGCAGCTGGGCGAAGACGGGTGCCGCCAGCAGGAGGATGGTGAGCAGCGCGAGGAGCGGGCGGCGACTCATTCGATCTCCTCTAGCACACCGACCTCCACGGAATCCGCGTCGGCCGTCACGCAGTTCATCCCCGCCGTGCTATTCGTGAGCACGATGTTGGCCGCCAAGGACGTGGCGTGGATCGGCCAGCCGGTGGTCGTCGAAAGGGTGCCGTCCTGCTGGCCGACGAAGATGGTCGCCGTGCCGAGGTTCATGATCCGGACCTGGGCGCGCCGGGGCCCGGACGAGAACAGCGAGGCTCCGCCCGCCGCGTTCGTGCAGCGCACGATCCGCGCCACGTAGGCGCGCGTGGCGGCCTCCCCCCAGGGGGCCAGGCCCGCGCCCAGCACCAGCAAGGCGGCGAGCAGCCCCGCCCGCATCCGCCGCATGGACGGCCTCCCGCTACGGGCCGGGCTTGTTGTACGGGGAGACGCGCAACCCCTCGGCGGCCGTCGGAATCGACACCTTGCCGGAACTCGTCCCGCTGGCCGACTTCGTCCGCTTCTTCAGCCCCGCGCCCAATTCCGCCAGCGCCGCATCCCCGCCATCGGGTTCTACGCCTTCGCTGGACGCGCCGCCGATCTCTTGGACGCGCTTGGGCTCGCCCGCTGGCGCGAACGGATTGCCGTCCGGGTTGGTGTTGGTATAAGGAGCACCTGAAGAGGGCGCATGTCCCATAAGTTCCTCCTCTCAATCTGCCCCGCCGGGCAGATTCGTCAACTGGCGGTAAGAACCTCCTTCAAATCGGCCGCTTGTCGCCGCTCCCGCTTCTGGACGAGCGCGATCACATTCTGGATGTAGACCATGTCCTCGGGCTTGGCCAGCACCTCGAAGTCGCCCTTCCGGCGCTTGCCGTCCCGGTCCTTGGGCCCCAGATGGAACTCCGCGATGTGGCCGGGGTGCTCCACCCACTCGAACCGCTTGCCCCGCAACCGCTCTGGAACCCGATCGTCGGAGGGCATGAGGCGCTCCCGGATCAGGTTCCCCTTGATGTCGTGGGTGGCGAAGTCGTAGGACTGGATCCCCCCGTCCACCGCTCGCCGCTGCTGGACGTAGTGGCGCTCCTCCCCGCTCTCCCGGTCCTTCCGGACGACCTCGCCAGCTGGATCCTCGAAGTGCTGCACTTCGATGGACCCCCCAAGCGCGACGGACTCGTTCCGCTTCGACCCCAGATAGACCACCCGCACGCGGAGATTCCGCATCGGCTGGCGGGTGGACTGCTCGGGGATCGCCTGCTCGACAAACTCCTCAACCTCTTTCTTCGGCATACGCCCTCCTTGGCGCCTTGGCGGTTCGTTTGGCCGCTTGCTTCTCTCCGACCGGCGTGCCTCTCGCGGGTCCCAGCGCCGCCGCATCGGCCTGCACACGGGCCAGCGCGAACAGGATCAGGGCCGCCTGCGGCATCAGGTGGAACACCGGACTCCCCCACATATTGACGAACGCCACCGCAATGACCGCCACCCACGCCCGCTCCAGGGGTGCGCGGCCCCACTGCCAGACAGGCCCCGGCAGGGTCGCGACCGGGGCCGCCCGCCACACCACGCGGGCCGCCAGGAAGCCCTGGACGGCCCACAGGGCGGCGATCGCCAGCCCGATGAGGCCCAACTCGAACCAGAGCTGGAGCGGCTCGCTGTGGGCTTGCAGGGTCACGAAGAACTTGCCCAGCGCCCGGTTGTAGTCCTCCGCCCACGCCCGCCACTGGCCCAACCCCTGGCCAAGAACCGGCCACCGCATGATCTCGGCCAGGGCGACCTCCCAGACCTCCCGGCGCCCCGACAGCCGCCACTCGTGGAGCGTCATCACGATCCCGACCGACCCCGCCCCCACCGCCACCACGAGCATCCGCACCCAGCGGTTGAAGAGCGGCCAGGCCATCACCGCGATCCCCACGGCGGCGGAAATGACCGGCCCCCCGGAGATCGTCTTGCCGATCAGGATGAAGACGAGCGCCGCCGCCGGGACGCCCAGGAACGCCCAGACGAGCGGGAGGCCCAGCGCCATGAAGGAGCCCCAGTAGTTGGGGTGGGTGAGCATTCCCATGGGTTTGCTGACATGCTCGGGGGAGATCCAGCCCATCCAGGGATAGATCCGCATCGCGTTCAGTCCGCCCAGCAGGAACTCGTACCCGACGCCGATGAGGAACCCGATCGCGATGCGCCGCGCCCATTTGTCGGGCAAGTCCCGGGCAGCGGCGTACAGCAAGCCCGCCATCAGGAACAGCATCAGGACTTGGAGCGTCCGCAGCGGGAAGTGATGGTACATGCCCCGGAGCCCGGCCCAAATCAGGAGTAACGCCAACGGCCATGAGGCCCTGGCAACCCGTGCGGCAAGCAAGACTACGCCAGCAGCGAGAAGCCAGAGTAGGGGTACGGCCCTCTCAAGTAGGGGCCATTGAAACCCTGTATACGGCCACGGCCAGACGAGCGTGGCGAGGAGCGCCAGAGCGACCCATACCGGGCCGATGGCATCGCCCCGCCACTCGAAGAAGGCAGGAGACAGGCGAGCGAGGCGGCTTTTGAGGGCCGCCCCCCCGCCGTTCTGCCAGTTCAGACGAGCGAAGTCCAACTAACCGCCTTTCATTACTGCCCGTAGGCGGGTTGCGTACTCAGGCCGGTGTGGAAGCTGTCATACATGATGTAAATGTGTCCAGAGATGCCGGGGACGTTGTTGGTCGTATAAGTCACTTCCAACCCCCCCGCGACGTGGATCGTGTACGAGCGTTCGATATAGACCCCGGGGAACATGACATCACCCGCGCGATGCCCCTGGATGGCGAAGGCCAAGGCGTTGCCGCGATGGAAGCCATCGAAGGTGTAGCCCCCACGCGCGCCCCGGATGGTCGCGGTGAAGTGCGGCCGCTGCCAATCCCCGAAGTTGAGCCCCAACTGCCGCACGAGCGCATGCCCGGTCGCCACGGTGTGATTGCCCCCAAAGCCGACGTCCAAGTGGGCGTCTGCCAAAAGGTCAGTGGTCACCCCCGCGCCGGTTCCGAGGTTGTTCACGATGACATCGCGCACCACGGCCCCCTGCGGGAGCCAGATGCCGGTGTTCGTCGGACTCGTGTTCCTGACATACGGAATCCGCACGACTTTGCGGCCCTGCCGGTCGATCATCACCGTGTGGGCAAACCGGCTCAGCCGCACGTCGGTCGCCGCCCCGCCGCGGGCGTAGAAGCACGTCACGCGCACGTCGGTCGTCGACTCCGAGTAGAAGTGGAGCCGGCTGTTGCTGTCCGACAGGAGCGGCATCGACGTCAGCACGCCCGCGTGCCGGGCCAGCGAGGGCAGGAGGAACAACTCCTTCGCCCCGTGAGAGGCCAGATCGTACACCGAGCACGACACCGTTTGACTCGGGTACGGGCGGCCGACCTCGTCGACCACCTGCCACCAGAAGTACGTCGCCTGCGCGAACCCCGCGTTGGGCGCCAGCACCAAGCCCAGAGCGAGGAGGCCGGCCACGATCCGCCGAATCTTCGTCGTCATGGCGTTTCCCCCTTTCCCCGGTTAGTTGCTGGTCCGATACGCGCGGAGGATGATCGCCGCGTTATCGGCCGCGTTGAACACCGCCTTCTTGAACTTCCAGATCGCCCCGATGGCGAACCCGATCTGGTTGCCGTAGTCGAACTCCTTCTCCCACCACTCCGGCCGCGTCCCCCAGGCGAAACACCCGGCCTGAGCGCCCAAGAACGGCATGGACGCCCCCGTCAGGTTGCCCGAGGCGCCGTAGTTGGTGGCGATGGGCACCTTCGGGTGCGAGTGGACGATGACCCCGCCCACCACGCCGAGGCGCCCGGTGAAGAGATGGTTCTTCGAGTAGTCCCGCGGGCCCGCCTCCTGGCTCGCGTCGAGCCAGTTGGTGGACTGCCGGAGGTCGTAGCCCACGTCCGTGTGGGCCACGAATACGTAGTAGTCGCCCTCGTCCGTGCGGACGGGGCGGATCTGCGGGGTGGCCTTCTGGGCGCGGGCCACGAGGGATTCGAGGCGCGCGACCGTCAGGGTGTCGGTCGTCTGGATCGTCGCGATGCTGCCGGCCGACCCGGCGAACTGCACGTCCGTCGGCGAGGAATCGAACTGGGTGAAGATGTCGTCGTCGATGTAGCGGGCCAGCCAGTACTTCAGGATGTTCTTGGCCGCCATGCGCTGGTCGAAGGCCGTCCGCTTCTCGCTGAGGCGGCCCGCCAGGCGCACCGCGTTCCGCACCTGGTCCAGCGTCAGGGTGTCGTCGTAGGTCACCATCTGCTCTTCGTTGTCTTCGAGCTGGCCGTCCCCCGACACGCCCGACCCCGTCAGCTGCCTGAGCAGCGTGTAGGTGAGCTTGTCGCCGGGCTTGCCCTCGAGGTCGCGCTTGACCTCGATGATGGCGTCCACGCTGTTCTCCTTCATCATCTTGCCCCAGTAGATTTCCAACTGGGTCTCGATCCACAGCTTTTCCGCCCAACGCTGGACGGTGGCCGTGGCTGCCGAGGCGTATGTGGTCAGCAAGGCCCCTTCTCCTTTACGGTTCGCTCAAATGGAACCGCTCGAGGTCCGGGAACCGGCCGATGAGGTCCTGGTAGCGGCGGGGGTTCTGGCGCATGAGCGCGTCCAGTTCCGCCCGCGACCACTGGGTCTTCACCGCACCGGCGCTCCTGAGCCCGGCGATCCCTTTCGGTTTGCGGACGATGGCCTCTTCCTGCTCGATGACCTTGCGGGCGCCGCGCCGCTCCGCTTCCGCCTCGGGCTCCGGCGAAGCCGGGGCCTTGGGCGGGGCAGCAGGGGTAGCGTCAGCCTTGGGGGCGGGAGGCACCTCCACGGTGTCCTCCTCCCCGTTCGGGCGCGCAGCTTCCAGCGCGCCGGCGGCCAAGCGGTAGGCTTCCTCTCCGGGGTCGGCCGACAAGTAGATGCGACGGGCGAGGTACGGGTTAGCGTAAGTGCCGTTGCGTTCCGTGATGAGCGGCAGGATGCCGGATTTCTGGAGCGTCTCGTCGAAGTCCTTGTGGGTCACGCGCGCCCCCAGCCAGGAGGTGCCGATCTTGTTCAGCAGCTGGATGCGCTCGATCTCCTTGGCCCAGTGGGCGTCCCGCTCCCCGATGAGCGTGGCCGTCTCCTGGATCGACTCCGCGGCGGCCACTTCCGCCACCTGCTCCAGGTCGGCCACGTCCTTCAGCTTGGTCCTGAGCCGGTCGCGGATCGCCTGGAGCCGCTCGGCGGGCACCTGCACCACGCCCGCCTTGGGCTGGGCCTCGAGTTCCGCCAGCCGCCGCTGGAGCCGCTCGGCCTCCTCGGTGGCCTCCTGCCACATCTGGGCGTACTTCTTGCGCTTGTCGCGCTCCGCCCGCTCGATGGGGGTCAGGGGCCGCCGCGTGGGCTCCGGGGCGGCTGGAGCCGCCTCGACCTTCACCTCGGCAACCGGGGGTTCTGTGGCCGCTTCGGCTTTCGCTGGCTTGGGTTTCTTCTTGGCTTCGGCCCGTTCCGCCTCTTCCCTCGCCTCCGTCGCTTCCTCGCCTTCGTCGGCGCCCCGGACGGGTTCCGTGATCGCGTCGGTTAGGAGGGTCTCGTCCTCCGCATCCAGCACGGGGACTTCGTACACCTCGTCCTCGGCGACCGCCGTCCCGCCTGCGTCCTTGGGGTCTTTGTCCGTCTTCTTCGCCATCGTGGTCCGCTCCGTGGTGTGCCTTGTTCGGGGTGGCTCCCGCTTACCCGCCCAATCCCTGGCTGGGCCTGCCATGGCCCCGAAGCGTCGGGGCCAACGCCCGCCCTTGTCCGGCGGCGGGCTTCCGCGATCCGTGCATCTGTCTCTTGTCCAAAAACACAAACGCCCCCGCAAGCCGTTCGTGGCTTGCAGGGGCGCTCGGTTCGGGCCGAGTCGGCCCTTGGTTAAGGGTTTCTACGCACCCCTACCCTACCTTAGCGGGGCGGGGCCGCGCAAGTTTTTCCTATCGCCGCTTTTTCTTGGGTTTCTTCACGGGATCACCGTAGGCCATATGCTAATCACCCCTTTCCATAAAGGGTACCTTCTTATCACTGATTCTGCCTTCCAACCGCATTGCATTCCGTAGCCGATCCAGACAGTAACAGGGCATTCCAGGAGTTCCGTCATTATGTATCGAATACGTTCCGCCGCACTCGTCGCAATGATACAGAGTCACAACTACTTGCTCGTCATCGTCATCCATAATCATTTCACCGCCTTCAATTGGCTCGAGGTGCGCTTCACCCCGCAGGCGTCACAACTCCACATCGCGCCGCCATCACGCGGCGTCAGCCCCTCCCCGCAGGCTGGGCAGCGCGGCACATCTGCCCCGCGGGCAGATTTGGGCTCGCTGTCTGGGAACTCCACGATCTGGTGTTCGACGTGCTTCAGGGTGCCGTGGCGGAAATTCAGCAAAAGTACGCCCGTGCGCCGCTCTTCCGTCCACGCACGCAACGCCTTGGCGACCGTTTCGGCGGCGGTCACGATGGCTCACGCAATCGCCAGACGCGGCGCACCATGCCAGAGGGAATCCGCTGCATCAAGCCAAAATAAGGTCGGTCGCGATCTTTGTCCCAGCGCGCCGCCAACACGATCCGTTCCTTACTTCGTTCAACCAAGTAGCCAGCGTTACGAACGAGCACACTTTTCCGGCCCCATTGCTTGGCCTCGTCAATATCAAGCCAGCCGGGATTGGAGCTATACGCATCTTCCCATTCTACTAAGACAAGCCGGGGTCTCTTGCTCACGCGGCCCGTCCCTGCGTGGCCGGGGCGGGCACCGCCGCCGGGGGCGCCCCCCCGGACGCCAACGCCTGGGCGGACTCCACCTGCCCGCCGCCCGAGGACATTGGCCCGGCGGGCGGGGCGGGCGGCCCGACGGCCCCGCCCAGTGTCCGCTTCAGTTCCGCCAGAATCTCGCCCTTGCCCTCAATGTCCAGCAGCTCGACCACCTTGATCAGGAACGTGGGGGCCGCCGCCGGCAGGTTGGGGAGCGTCCGCAGCACCTCCAGGAGCCCGAAGAGCTGCATGGAGCGCATCGTCGGGGTGGCGGGGGCGTCGGAGATCACCACGTCGTAGGTGAGGAACTCCTGGAGGTTCCTGAGCACCCGCGCCCGGTCGGTCTTTTCCCGGCCGGCCTGCAAGCGCGCGTACTCGTCGCGGGTCTTGCCCTTGGCATCCAGCGGGTTGACCTTCACGCTCACCCGCTCGCCCACCTCGTTGGTGAGCCGGAAGGTGCGCTCGGACGTGAAGACCTGCTGCACCCGCCGCGCGAGCCGCTCGTTGACGTGCTTCTTGAACGCCCGGTAGTTGTCGAAGAACACGGTGGCGATGACCTGCCCCTGCGCCTGGGTGCGCGCGATGGCGATCCCGGACGGGTCGCCTTTCTCCCGGAGCCCCAGAATGTCGATGTTGATCCCGCTGATCCGCCGCATGGCCATCTGCATGCGGTCGCTCTCCGTGGTCAGCAGGCGGAAGAGGTCGGCCAGCGGGGGGACGTACCAACCGGGCTCCTTGTGGCCCGTCTTGTAGAGCACGGGGCTCGTGTCGGCGGGATTCTGGAGCGTGTGGGCGTTCAGCACCGAGTTTTCTTCCGCCAGCGGGCGCATGTTGGCGAACCGCGCGATCAGATCGAGCACTTGGCTCTCGCGCTTATTCTCCACGCGCTGGGGGTCTTTCAGATTCCGCACCATCCCGTAGACGTCCTCGCCCTTCCGCTTCGCGATGTAGGGGATGACGGGGTAATGCTGGGCGTCGTTGTCGTAGGGCGTGTCGTCCTCTTCCAGGGTGAGGAAGACGGCGGGCAGCGTGACCCCCATCTTGATGACGCGCCGCTGGCGCCGGATGGCCGTCAGATTGTCGGGGTCGGACTTGGCGACCGCGCGGGCGGCCTCCCCGGACTCGGCCTCGTGGATCATGCCCGACGCCTTGTTGGCCACGATCCAGGCGTCCTCGTAGTCGCGGTACCAGGCCTCCAGGACGAGCACTTGGTCTTCCGTCTTGTCGTAGAAGAGGCGGGACAAGGCCCCATCCTGCGCGTGCGCCCGCACCCCGCCGTAGCCGTCGCGCGGGTTGAAGTCGGAGAGCTGGCCCCCCTGCTCCATGGCGGCCTCGCCCGCGTTCAGCGCCGCCCGGATCGCCTCCCGGTGGTCGGGATACTGGGCCTGCAGGTCCTTGACGAATACGTTCTTGTAGATCAGGACGTAGCGGGCGTCGGAGAGGTCGTCCTTCGTCCACGCGGGATCCCACATCACGTCCACGCCCGGCGTGAGCGCCTCCAACTGGATGGTCCCGTTGTGCGGGTCTTCCGTCCAGTCCACCCGGATATTGACCGCCGCCATCCCGGCAATCACCCCGTCCTCGAAGGCCGCGCTCTCGATGGCGGGGGCGTTGGCCTGCTCCCGCGCGAATTTGAGGAGCCACGTCATCAGGCGGGCGTCGTCCTCGTCCTCCTCGCCCTGGGCCTGCACCTTGGGGTCGAAGCGGTTCTGGCGCTCGAACCCCGTCAGCACGTCCACGATGGACTGGACGTGGTTGATCGAGATCACCGCCCGATTGGCCGATTTGAGCGCCTTCAGGTCGGCGTCCGAGCCGTCCTTACTCCATTGCAAATCACCACCGATGTAGTACCCTAGGTCCTCTTTTGAATTCTGGCGGTACTTCATCCAGAGTTCGCTGTGCCACGCCTCGATGAACCACGCGCGGGATCGGACGGCGATGGAGTCGTCGTCCCCCACCACGCCCTGGATGGCTCCTAGGGCGGAGGCGGCGGCGAGACCCGCAAGGGATTCGGCGGCGCTGTCAGCCATTCACGTTGGGTTCGATGTGGCTGCGAAACTCCGTGACGCGCTCCCGCCGGAACCCGTCCACCCGGCCCTCTTGGCGGCGCCAGTACTCCACGGCGCGGGCCAACTCGTCCTCAGTCGGCGCGCGGGGCGCCCGCGACCGGACGGCCGCCAGATATGCCTCGTTGCCGGGCACGTCCAGCGCCACCTTGACGGTCGCGCCGTCCACGTCCATCAGGGCGACGAGGTGGCCGATCAGTTCGGCCACGGCCTACTTCATCCCCTTCTTGTGCATCGCCTTCTCGCCCGCGGCCATGACTGCCGACATGATCTCGTCCTTCATCTTCTGCATCTTTGGCGAGGTCTCCATCATGGTGTGGGCCATCGACTCGGCCGCCCACTTGCGGCGATCCTTGACCGAGGGCATCCCAGGAGCCTCCATCGCCATCGCCCGCTTCCGTCGTTTCGCCATCGGTGTCTCCTTTATGGAGTCATAGTGTCGAGGCGCGGCAGCATGTAGATCGGCGGGCGAAGTCGTGCCGGAAGATGGGAAGGAAAGTCTCCCTGATCTTCCATCTGGGATCTCATCTTCGCCGCGCTGACCGCCTCTTCCGTTGTCCCATAGGAAGGACGCTCAAACTCATGTTGGAGAGGCAACGACTGGCCAGCTTTTCCCGGAATGTTTCGTCCGTAGACGTTGATCCACCGCCCACTTGCATCTTGTATCGTCTCACTCTCCTCATGGTGGGCAAACATCAAACCATTTCCTCTGGTAGGTGGCCCCGCTGCGGGACGTGGCTCCAAAGCTTGGACGACATCCAAGAGCGTCCCGTCGGGGTTCTCATACTGTCGGCGCCGGAGAAACTCGGCCGCCGCCGCCCGCTTTCTAGGCGGGAGGGCCAGCACCATTGACGGGGCGAGGATGGGCAGCTCGGCGGGGTCGCCCGACTGGATCGCCGCCGTGGCGTCCTCGGGGCTCATGGCCAGCCGCCAGTACGCCCGAGGATCGGGATTCTTCTTCGCCTGAATCGGTTGGCCGGGCTTGAGCGGGAGATACCAGTGGGGGGCCTTCGGCGCGTTGGGATCCTCGCCTCGTGGCTCCGCCGGGACAACGGTTTCCCCTGCGTGGAGTCGGTAGAGCCCCGTGCGCGGGATCGGCCCACCAGCCCGAAGGCTGGCGAGCGGCTCCGTCGGGGTCAGCGAACCCTCCGATTCCGCCGCCGCGGGCGGGGGCGGCGCGGCGGCGCTCGGAGAGGGCCCCGAAGGCGGCGGCGAGGGGGGCCGCAGGGCGGGCGGCAGCACGGCATAGGGATCGGCCGCCATCTGCCGCTCGATCTCCGTCAACTGGCCTTGGAGCCGCTGGCGAATCGGGGCGGTCGCCGCCTCGAACCCCGCCGTGTCGGCGATCGCCGGGCTCATCCCGCCCCCGCCCTCGCCGCCCAGATAACTCATGCTTTCGGGGCGGAAATACTCCCCGCGCAGGGCCTCGATCTCGGCCTGCGCCGCATTCGTCACCGCCCGCTGCTTGGCCCGGTACTCGGCGCGGGCGAGCGAATCGAGGGCTCCCGGTTGGTCGGCCAACCGTGTCAGCGTCTGGTAAATGTCGGTGCCCATCTTCGTGAGGCTGGCGCCGAGGAGCGGCTTCCTGACGCCTGCCGCGACGTCCACTTGGAGGGACGACGGGTTGGTCGCCACGTTGTAGAAGAACTGCGCGGGCGACGCGAGGGGATCCCCGGCTCGCCCGCCGATGCCCACGCCCGTGGAGCCGACCAGCGACGGCAAACGATCAAAGAAATCCTCAAAACTGGTGGCCTGGGTGAGCGTGCTCCCCGCCCCGCGCCCGATGTCGCCCGCCCGCCCCGCCTCGAGGAGTTCGGCGCGCAGTTTGGCTTGGGGGGAACGGTGAGGGGACAGTTTCCCCAACAGCGGCAGCGCCATGCCCGCGAGCGCCCCCACGCCCGCCCCCACGGGACCGAAGATGGAGCCTGCCGCCGTCAACGCCGCCGTCGTGGCAGCGGCCTGACGCTCCTGGTCGGATCCTGCCATGCCGATGGCGGGAGCGGCAAACGCCAACGGGAGCAACGGAGCCGCACCAGCCAGAGAGCCTGCTTGGCCCGTCGTCCCCGAGAGGATCGCTTGGCGCGCGGCTTCGTTGGTGGCGGCGAGACTAGGCGCGGCCGACGCCCCCGCTCCAGCCACGGCTCCCCCCCCAGAGGCTCCGCTCACGATTTCAGGGCTGATCTGAAAGGGTTGGGCTCCCTCCAATGCGAACCCTGCGGGAGGTGCCGCACCCCCTGAGACACCGGAGATGATTTCAGTCGACAGCGCCAATGGGGCCGCTGTACCACCTACCGCTGCGCCGCCAGTCACATCGGCCCTCTCCCCCTTCCGATAAGCCTGAAAGGCCGCCTCAACCTCAGGGGATCGCGCAAACGACCCTGTGGGAACAGACTCCGTGATCCCCAAGAAGTCGGTGATGGCCCTCGCCGTTCCTTCGCCCTCTGAGAACTTCTTGGCCTCTCCCGCCACGCCGAGCACCCGCTTGGCGGTGCCGAGAACCTCGGCCGCCTCGGACGGCCCCTCCTGTTCGCGTCGCCCTGCGGGCAGCAGGATGGCCGCGTTGGCAGGCAGCGCCCCTTGGCGGAGCAGGGCGGCGAATGTGCCGGGCGGAAGAAGGCCCTGCTCCTCCATGCGGGCCAGCAAGGCGATGTCCTGCGGGTTACCGCGGGCGACCAGGGTGGCCGCGTTCGCCACGCTCTGCGACCTCGCAGCCGCCCGACCGACAGGAACCGCCCCCGGTGCCGTGACGGCGGACGGGCTGGGCGACAGGCCCAACCCCTGCATCAGCGGGCCAAGGCCGAACCTTGGCGGCTGGATCGCCGATCCACCGTGCTGCAACCCGAAGGCTCCCACCCCGCGCTCGAGCGGCCCCATGCGCGTCCGGTTCTGCCCGAATGTGAGGGCGAGTGGGGAGCCGAAGAGCTGGCTCCTCCCGACGGCCGGGAAGAGGTTCATCCACTCGTCGCCGAGCAACCCCAGTTTCGCGGCCTCTTCGAGCGAGATCAGCGACACGAGTTAGCCCTCCTCCACTAAACAGGCGACGATATTGACTTTTCGCTTGTTCGCGTCTACAAGGGCGCTAGGAGGTGCCGTATGCTGATGCGAGGGGTGGGCAGTATCCTCATGGTGACGGTCCTGGCCGGGTGTGGCCCCGCGCTCCAGTACGCCAAGCAGCCCTCCGACTCGCTGACCACGGAGGCGCGATTCCTGGCGGATCGTGAGGCCTGCGGGAACGTGATGATGCCCTACATCTGGCCCGTTCTCGCCGCCCCATTGGTCATCATCCAGGGCATCCGTGCGGAACTGGCCAAGGCGTGCATGAAGGAGCGCGGATGGCAGCCCTATCACCCCGACCCGGATCCCGTGATCGAGACGCTCCCGAGCCGCACGCGGTAATCTCACGGCGTCCTCGCGGGTCGGCCATCTGGCCGGAGAATTCTAGAGGGGATGGGGCGGCGGCGGCGGAGACTCGCCATCTTGACGGCGGCGTGGACGAAGGTCTGGGGAAGGCGGGGGAGTGGATGCCCAGCGTTGACGCCCGCGAGATCCACGAGGAGCGTCAGGTAGGGCGCGCCGACGCCAAAGCGCCAGCCGAGGTACTCCCGGCAGGTGACCTGAACCGTCCCTGACACCTGATCCGCCATTCCCCCTCCGTGGAGGCTTGGCCGGCGTCAGGGTTCCCTGGTGGTCCGGTCGGGTGTTGCACGTGGAACGCATCTGCCCGGTGGGGCAGATTGAATAGACTACCCCGGCTTCAGATGGGCAACCTCCTTTGGCTCCTCCAACATAACCGCTTGCGCTCGCCCAACAAAGATTTTCTTACTTGCCCGTCCGCGGTGGACGTTCACCGTCACCGTCAGCCCCCCCGACCACTCGGCGGGGATGCGGATGATGTGGGCCTGCCCGTCCACCCGCACCTCCACGACGGAGGCGGTCGGCGCGGTGTGGACGGGGTTCCAGGGACTCGTCATTACTTACTCGTCTGCTTGCGCCTTGCCCACCATGGCCACCACCACTTGTCCAAACAGATATCCACGAGCCGCTCAAAGACTGGATAAGTGGCTAGCGTGAAGAACATCCCCGTCTGGAAGCGATCAGTCGCGTTCCAGTAATAAATAGTGAGGAATCCAAACAGAATGAATGAAAGGATCACCCCATCCGCCTCGCGCCCCTGAGTTTCTTGGGCGGGCCCTTCGGGGCGTACTCTGGCAGACCCGTGGGACTCTGCCCCCCGACGAACTCCTTGGCCTCGCCCCGCGACAACCCCTTGGGCTTCTTCTTGGCGGTGCCGTGGGCGATCGCCTGCATCAGACGAAACTGGGCTTTCGAGCTCGCTTTGCCTGGCATGGTCGCTATTCCAAGGCGTTCTTGAGGAGTTCCAGTTTGTCCCGGAGCCCCATCACATCGCTCCGGATGTCCATCACGCGACCCGCCAACCCCATCGGCTCTGGCCGTTTGCTGCTTGCCTCTCTTGGCGGGAATCCTACGGCAGCTAGGCACCCGTCTATGATCCCGTGGCACTGGCCGACGAAGGAATCGATCTCGCTGAGTCTGCTCCCCAGCGATTCCTCCTTGCTCGCTGATGGAGGGGGCATGGATCGTGCGAGGGTTTCTCCTTGGCCGACATTTGATCCTGGAAGCATTATGTGTCCTCCTCTGGTTTACGCTCCCGAAAAGGATTCCCATGGCGCCGCCTCCATTCCTCCGCCGACACCACCTCCTTGAGCGTCCCGTCTGGCGCGTAGACCTTGACGGGCGCGACGGTCGGCCCAGTCCCCGGCAGGAACGGTCGGATCGGTGCCCACGGCTGGCGGCGACCCGACGTGAGCCGGTAGGCTTCCATCGTGGCGGACGCGGCCGCAAACCCCGTATCCCGCCCCCGCTGGCGGGCGGCTTTATCGGCGGCGTTCAGGGTGCCCTCTCGGTCACGAGTCCCGTCCGTTTCTCGGCTTGATCTCTCAGCGCCTTGGCCAGCGCCAGCGAGGCGAGTTGCCCCTGCCGCGCCCCCCGCGCCATCTCGTCGGCCGCCCAGTGCCAGCGATGCGCGGCGAGCATCGCGTGCCCCGTGAGGTCAGCCAGTTGCCGCACGACCCAGGTGACCCACACGACGACGCCCCCGCCCACCACCACCCCCAGCCACACCAGATTGTGCCAGGCCACCCACGCCGCGCCGGCCAGGAGCCCGATGGCCAGCCCCGCATAGCCGAGCCAGGTCGCCGCGCAGACGACCGTCCACACCGCAATCATCCGCTCGTTGTGCCGCCGCGCGTGCCCCCACTCCCGCGACCGCCTGGCCTCGCCCACGGGATCAGCGAGTGTTGACATGCTCAATTTTCTGCGTCAGCCCCTCGCGGGCCAGATTCGCCCAATAGGCCCGCTCCAAGCCCACCAAGGCGTCATAACGGGCCCGGGCCGAGAGCGCCTTGTCGCGCATCTTGCCGTAGCGTTGGAGTACGCAGGAGGCCATGAGGCTCACGTTGTCGGTCACGGGGCACCGGACCCCGTCGGCCAGCCATTGGAGCGCGTACAACCCCTCGTCCTTGGGTTGGCGGGTCACAGGGTCATAGAGCGTGGGCTGCGGGGCGTGCTGTCCGCTGGTCAGATCATACTGCTTGATGGCGTCTGGTTGAAATTCTGCCCGAAGGGCAGATTCGCGGGTAGGCCGCATGACTGCCACCGTCACGGCTCCCCCCATGAGCAGGAGCGCCACCCCGACGGGCCACCAGCGGGTCATCGCCGAATCCGCTGCGCCACCATCAGCTGCATGTAGAACGATCCGTCATCGCAATTGTAGGGGGTCATGAACTGATCGCCCGTGACGCCGCCGCCAAGAGGCAACACGATGTCTCCTGGAATCTGCGCAGCCAGACGCAGGCACATGTCCTCCAATTCGTGGACGCATTGCTGGTAATACTCAATATCCCGCTTGCGCTGCTGGTAAGAGGTCATGCGGATTATCCTATCCCCCCGTCATGCTCTTTCATCCCACGCGCTTAGTTTGTGATCGGCTATTGGATCAAACGTCTCAGACCCGCGCAGAGTGGCAATAAGATGAGTGAGATTGAGGTATTCCACTTGAGCCCAATGCCGATGATCTCGTTCGGGAATGCTGCATGGTCGTCCAGCTAAGCACACGGTTCCAGTAGCCAACGCAGATTGATAACCCTGAATGGCACGTTCCAACGCCTCCACCCGCCGCTGGAGACGGGTGATCTTGTTGTCCTTTTCTTCTGATTCTTGGTAATGTTCCTCGCAACACCACGTCACCGTATGCTTAGGGTGAACGATGACTTTCAATCCCGTCCCCCGCGCGGACTCATCCGCACCCCGTCAGCCAGCAGGCGATCCGCGCCCAGCGAAAGAACAGGTAAGCCCCGCCCACCACCGCGACCATCTGGATCGCCTGGAGGATGCACAGGAAGGTCAGCCGCCAATCGGCGTCCACCACCTCCCATTCGTCGCACCGCTCTGGGTGGCCGCGGGGGCCGAACGGCTCTGCGGGACCGTCCCAGACCCACCGCCCTCGGCGCCCAACGATCACCTCGTGGGGTTCTGGCGGGCCGAACCGCTCGCGCAGCTCTGCGGGCGTCATGGCCTTCTCATCTGCATTTCCCTGCCTTCGAGCACATCGTCTCCGCGAACACCTGGCGGCATCCATGGTTTCCAGCCCTTCGGGGGTGTGGCCAACCCCTGCCGCCACGCCTCCTCTTCGGCCCACGCCTCCAGCAGGCGCTGGGCGGCACGGATGCCTTCCGGCGGATCTGCAAACGAGGTAATCCCGCCTCCGAAGTCTTGGTCAGCCCACACGCGGTTCATAAATTCCGAAGACAATCTACCATCCATCCTGACGGCGTTGCGAACGGTCTTTCCGGTGCGCGGATTCGTGAGGCCAAGGGCCACGCCGAACTTGTTCCCCCAGTCAAACTCCTTGACCCACCATCGGGGGGCCGTCCACAGGGCCAGCGGCGATGGAGCGGCGGCTTCAATGGGCGCGGCGAGGATAGCGCGGGCGGCGGCGGGGCCAACAACAAGGCCCGTGCCCACATACTTGAGGAAATCGCGGCGATTCATTTCTCTCGCATCCGCTTCCGGTACGCCTCCGGCCGCTCCCGGTTGGGAATCTGCCAGATGCCCCGCCCCTCTGCCTTGGCGCGCGCCTCCGCCTCCTCCAGCCCCTTGGCGAACGGGGCGCGATCCAAAAGATACGTCTCGGCCATGCCACTCTCAATGAGCCAGATGTTCACCACGTAGCCTTGCGGGTCAATAATGACGCACAAACTGCGGCCGTATTTGTCCGTCCCGTAGACGATGACCGTGTTCGGCCCGCGGAGGAGTTCCCCCCGGAGCGCCCGCCACGCCTCGTCGGCCAGCGGCTGGCCCGGTTGCTGGCCCTTGGCCCGTTCCGGCGCGTCAATCCCGGTCAGGCGGCAGGCCCCTTGGGGGTAGACCACCGTATCCCCGTCCACCACCCTTTCGGGAGCCGCCACGAACACCTTCGTGGGCGTCGGGATGGCGGGAGCGGCCAGGGCCGTCCCCAAAAGCAACCACGCCGCGACCCCCTCTTTGAGCCCTAGTCCCACTGGTAGTCCCCTGGACCTGGAGCCGTCAGCGCGGTCAGGAACATGACCCATGCCACCACGCAGAGGGCTTTGATCATGTCCCCAACCAACTCTTAGCAGGTAGCCGCACACTGGCAGGCATCGTGGGCCGCTCAGGCGACCGTCCCCAATCCTCAGCCGGGAATTCCACAGCCAGAATATACGCCAACCCCATGACGGGGTGGGAATTCCCCGTCACAAAGACGCTCCCCCGCCGCCGCGCAACCCATGTATGATCCGCCGTCTCTGGACACCACGCTCCCCCAGATACCGTCACAGGCTGACGAACCAACCTTGCGACTGACGTCAGCGCGCGGTGATTACTCAAAGAAAGACCCCACCGACCCCGGGCATCCCTCGCAAGTTTTCGCCCGCTCATACCGCCGAGAACCGCAATGATTTGCAGGGCGTCAATTCGCCGCTCATCGTTCTGATGAATGCGAACCGTCGAATCCAGAAAGAAATTCTTCATCGACCGCCAAAACCTTGCCGGCGGTTCTGGTCGTGCCGTATCCGGTTGCCTGGACCAATGCCCATCCCCTCTTGCGAATTCGTACAGGAACACTCGGGCTTGCGTCGGGGAAAGTCGATTCCAGAACTCGGAGCCAGGAATCTTCTCCGGCATGAGCAACCGAATCAAGGCCGCAGTATTGCCCGCAATGCGCCATTGGGTCATCCCTTCATTCGCGCTTAGTTGAACGATGTCGGAACTTCCTGCACACAGTCCTTGAATGGCGTGGCAATACTCAGGATTGACTCGCTGGCTTTGGAAAAGGCGAATCGTCTGCCCATCATGGAAGGAACCCTCAGCGGCGACCCACGCACAGAGGCGAACCAATGCAGTAGACAGCGTCGGTCGGCGGGCCACGGTTCCCGTCCTGACGATCCGATCACTCGGACGCAACTCAATCGCCCGCTTGAACTCTGGAGGAAGAGGCCGTTGCACCACTCCATTGGCATACCAATGGCGGATAAGACACCGATGATCCTCCGATACCACCATCGACAGGTTTGAATGGCTGAATTCCAGCATCCTGTGCGGGCCAGGGAAGCGATGAATGTCCAGGAGGGGTGAAGCAACGAGTTTGCCGCCGCGCCATGTAAAAACATTCTCGCCCTTTTCAAGCGAGTCGTGTCGTTTCCAACCAGAGACCGTTAAAATCTCGGTCTCATCATCAACGCAGTATATCCCGCTCAAGCGCTTAGCGTTCTCGATGGTTCCATTAATTCTACCAGTGGCGAGGTCTTTTCCATAGTGAAATCGCCCGCTCAGCGCCTTGATCAGCACCTCGTTCTCCTCGGGGTCGATCTGGACGAACCGGGGCCGGTTCCGCTTGCCGGGGCGCTCGAAGGCCGCGAGCAAGGCCTGCCGGCGGCTGTCCCAATCCTGCGGGCCGGGCTCGAAGCCCCCGCCCAGCCGGTTCTGGATCACCTTGGCGACCGTCAATTGGCTCGAAATCCCCGACATGTCCAAGCACGCGGGGTCGCCCAGATTCCTGAACGTGAAGCCCGCGCGGGCGGGCGGGCCGAAACTCGTCCCCGCGCTCGGCACCAGCCACCCGTACTTGCGTTGCAGGGGCAAGACCTGCTCGGTGATGAACTCCTCGATCCCCACGTTCTCCGCCACTCGGCTGGCCAGCACGTTGACTCCCAGCGCGTGGGCCGCCTGCACCCACACGCAGGCCGGGTGGAGGTCGCCCGCCCCTGAGTCGAACCCCCGGAGGATGGGCAGGTTGCGGTAGACCTGCAAGGGCTCCTTGGCGACGTGAAGGACACGGCTGAAGTTGGGCACCACCGCCTCGCCCGTCTGGGCAAAGCCCACCTGCCCGTGGACCAGCCGCTGGACGAGGTCGCCGCGCCCGATGGATTCAAGGAACGCTCGGTTGGCCTGCCGGTAGGCGTCGAACTCGTCGGCGGCCAGCTGCCAGCCCTGCGCCTCCTCGCCTTGGGTCATGGCGGCGAGCCGCTCGAAATGGGCGCTCTTCTCGCCCTCGGCCATCTCAAAGCGATGCACCCGGACGAAGTCGAGGCCCGCTTGGGCCAAATACTTCTCAACCTTCAGCACCCAGTGGTCGTCGTCGGGCGGATTCATCGGCAGCAAAATTCGCTTCGGCACGCCTGGTTGCTTGAGCGATGTCGCCCCGATGCCGAGCGCCTCGGGCGGGACGCCCGTCGCAATTCCGGCCGCCGGGGCCACTTCCTCGAGCACGAGGATGGCGCATGAAAACCCCTGGAGCTTGTCGGCGTCCTCCGCCCGGTCCAACCCGAAGAACCAGAAATGCACCCACGGGGCGTCCTGCGGGCCGAAGGTCGCCTGCTTGCCGCCATCGAACATCTCAATGGGCAGGCCCTTCGCCCGGTTCTCCCGGAACGACGGCAGGGTCGTCCGCTTCAGGTTCTCCCATGTGTCGCGCACGAAGGCCACGACAATCGGGAACCCCTTGAACCCCTTGAGGCGCAGATCCTCGGCCAATGCCGCGCAGGCCATGATGGTGCCCGTGGTTTTTCCTTCACTTCTCGCGCCCATCAAAATGAGCAACCGCCACTCGTTGGGCGGGCCTTCCAGCACGGCGTAGATGAACTGCTCCACCGTGGGGGAGGGCACGAAGCGCGGGCCAGCGGGGAGGTTCATGCGCTAATCGGGAAGGGTTCCTTCCCCTTTGGGTTCCAATCTCAGCGGATCTTTCCGCTCGCCCAAGAACACCATGGACAGCACCGCCGACAGCTCCCCCGTGATTTTGTGGGTTTCAATAGGCTTGCCGTGGATCTGTTCGACGAGGAGATGCTCCATCGCGGAGGCCCGCCCATCGGCGATGCGCCCAAGGAGGTTCTCACGATAGCGGGGATCTTGGCTGATCAGCTTGAACCAGTCAATCAAGCTCTTCCGATCCGTCCCCACGAGTTCAGCGAGCTTCGTCAGGCGATCCTTGGCCCCTTTCGGGCGGTGGTGACCACCGTTCTCGCCAGGCTTAAAGTCGCGCCCGCCAGTTTTCTTGCCGCGTGCCATTGGTGGCCGTTCTATCGCCGTTTGGTTGCGTGAGCTGGACTTGAACCATCGACCTTCTGGTTATGACCCAGATGCTCTCTGGGATGGGGTTCGGCGTCGCGTAGAGAACCAGGCTCAGGCACGACCCATCGGGCCTTGGTCCCGCCGTGTGTCTACGGCCCAGAGAACCGCATCCCCGTTGGATTGCAGGGGCCGGATTCGAACCGGCGACCTCGTGGGTATGAGCCACGCGCGCTGCCACTGCGCCACCCTGCTGGATGTGTGTCATGACCCCCGCCTCCAGAACCACAAGCGGCTCGGCTTGGAGTAGCCGCCCCGGAGGCTCCCCACCGCCACGCCGATGGCCAAGCCCGCCAGCACCAAGCCCATGAAGGTGCCCAGCACCAGCGCAGAGAACAGGAGGATCTGGCGAGTCATGCGGGTTTTCCCGCCACGCACGCTGGGTGCCAAGACTCCTCGGCCACCGCCATGTCGATCAACCACCATTTGCCGGTTTCGTCTTTGGCAAAATCAACAGACCAAGACCCATCGCCTGCCGCGTGGGCGGCGCGACAGGCCAGGTCTTCAAGCAGAGCAACTTCCCCATCAGAAAGAACCGCCAACCTTTCCAGGCACGTTCGCCAGTCTGGGACGCTCGGGTTGTGTCCGTCGATTGCCTCCTCAGGCCAATAAAAATGGCGGCAGAGGGCGCGTTGGCCATCGGAAAAGACGCGATATTCCTTGGCAATGCGATGCCCCTTTCCCCAGAACGCGCTGAACGTGGATTCGAGATTCAACCACTGCCGAACCAGAAACGCCACGGGCCCCGGGCCGTGCAGCCAGAACTTGATCTCGTTGTCCCCCACCGTTCTGGCAAGCACCTGGGCGATATCGCCTAGCCTATCTGCCCGGTAGGCTTCTGGCCCATCATGCTTGGCCGAGGCCAAATCCGTGCGGATGAACACGGGAAACCCGATGGTCTCGGCGGCGAAACGCACCGCCGCCACGGGCATCTCGCCGTCACCTTCCCCTTCCATGAGAGCCAGCGCCTTCCGATGGTTGTATGCGACGATGACAGTTGGGGGAATCGGCAAATCAGCCGCCTCGACTTTTGAAAGCCAGAACAGGGCACTGGTCCGGTTCACAAGACTTACGCCCATTTTCAATGAACCCGACACTCGGCGCATTTCCGCTGGCTGGCCTTCACGGGCTCGCCGCAGTCCGAGCAGCACCGCGTGTACGGCTGGCGACTGCTATGCGCCTCCCCTGGAGGGGCCGGGTGCGACCCGTTCAGCGTGGCGGGCGGGTGGAAATAGCCCGAATGGCCAGACAGGCACACCCACCGGGGCGGGTCGCGGTCATTCCCCAGCACCTCGACCGCCACCGCCGCTCCGCAGCCACGGCGCGGGCACCCCGTCAGTTCTGCCCCGCCGGGCAGATCCGCCACGCTCCCCAATCCCACCGCTGGCCATCCTGTCATGGGTGCCCGCCTTTCGTCAACGAGGCGTTCCCTACGAGATCGTCTTGACGCTCCGGTAGAAGATACGCTCCCTGAGGAACCGCACCACCTCCAACTCCGGCATCCAGCGGTAGCGGTGGGTCGACAGCCGCCACTTGAAATACTTGGCGGCGGGCCGCACCAGCGCCTGGGCGGGCCAGCGCGCCCACCGACTCTTGATGCTCGTCACCGCGTTGTCCAGCGAGTTGGCCAGGATGCTGGAATAACTGATGTTTCCGAGCCACCGCCGCTCTTGGCGTGTGTACCAGGGGGATTTCTTACCTTCAAGATCAAACTCATCAAAAAGCCACCCCGCCCATTCTTCCAACGACGTGGGCGGCACGAGGCCATGCTTCAAAGCTAGATGCCAGTCCGGCGTGCCCGGCAAGGCGGTGTACTGGCACATCGTCTCCAGCTCCGCGCGCGGATTCTCCCGCTTGAGCCGGTAGCCCAAGTCGATGGTCTGGTTCATCTCCTCGAAGGTCTCGGTGGGGTAGCCGATCATCAGGGAGAACGCTGGCGTGATGCCGTGGCGCTGGCACTTCCGGTTGGCCTCGAGGGTCTGCTCGACGGTGATGCCCTTCTGCATCACGTCCAAGACGCGCTGGCTCCCCGATTCGGCGCCGAACTTCAGCGTGTAGGCCCCCGCCCGCTTCATGAGGGCGACTTCTTCCTCGGTGGCCTTGCCGAACACGTCGCAGCGCGTCCCCGACGTGTACCAGCACCCGTCAATCCCCTCCCGCACGATGGCCTCGAAGATCGCGTTGGCGCGCTTCCGCTTGATATAGAATTCGTCGTCGCGCCACCACCACCCGTCCAGATTGAACCGGCTGATCGCCATCTTGAGGTCGTCGATCACCCGTTCGGTCGATTGGGCTCGCCAACGACGTTCACGGATGGAAGCCGAGGAGCAAAAAGCACAATCAAATGGGCACCCGCGGCTGGTCTGCCCGATATCCAAGACCCGCTGGCGCTCCCGAATGTACATGTCGCGATGAATGTACGCCTCGGGATCCACCAACTCCCACGGCGTAGGCAGCAACTCCTCCACGTTCAGCAGCGGACGCGGCAGCGTCTTCACCACCTGCGGGCCATCCTTGTACAGGATCCCCGGCACGTGGCAGAGCGACCGCTTGGCCGACAGCGCGTCGAGGATCTCGAGCATCGTATTATCGCCTTCGCCCACCGCCACCACGTCCACCAGCGGGTGGGCCACCGTCTGCTCGGGCGCGACGGAGGGGTGGCACCCGCCCCACACGATCGGGACGTGGGGGGCCACCTTGCGCACCAGTTTGGCCAAGCCCAGCGCGAAGGCAACCTGGGTTCCTGACATCGTGGAGATGCCCACGGCCAAGCAGTCGGAGGTGATCAGGTCGCGGAGGATCGGTTCGGTGATGGATTCCACGCGCTGGTCGAGGAGTTTGACATTGTAGCCCGCCTTGAGGATCGGCGCGGCGACGGTCAGGAGCGCGTGCGGCGGGGCAATTGTGCTTCCCATGTCCATGCCGGTTTTTGGGTAGAGCAGAATCGAGTGGGGCCGCTGGGATCCATTGCCGTTCGTGCGGATCAGCATGGCGTCACGTCCGGTAGTACTCGCGCTTGTCCTCGCGCACCCAGGCGCCATCGCGGCAGATGTAGGCGTCGCGGATCCCCGCCTCGTTGATCCGCTTCCCGTGCGAGAACACGCCGTGGCGCTTGCGGGCGGCGGCGCGGGCCACATGGCGGGCCAAGAGCCCCAGCAAGCCAAGCGTCGCCCCCACGGCCCAGACGAGGAGCAGGACAACCCCCCAGCCCATGGGGGGATTCTGCGGCAAGCGGGCGGGCGGCGTCAAGATTTCCGTCGCCAGAGTTCCAAGACGATCCCATGATACGCCACCGTCCCGGCGGGCTCGTAGTTGGCCTTGAGCAAATGAGTTATGACATCAATCTCAAGGCCCCAATTATAGCGTTGCCGGCGCGCATTCAGGCCGTCTGTCCATACAACCGCCCATGGGCGTGGATCTCGGCTTAACCATTCTAAAATGTCGCTCGTCGCCCATAGGCCGCTCCGCCGCATTGAATCATACAAACCAGCATAATATTTCGGACTGACCGCTGGGCCGTTCGTCAACGTCTCCAAATGGTTCGACGGCTGAATCGGCGGGCGGAGGCCCGCCAGATGGGGTAGCGTCGCGGGGCCGAACAGGAAAATGGGCGTCCCCGGCGGGATCAGGCGGGCCAACTCTCGCCCCGCCCGCTCGGCCTCCAAGGCGGCGAACCGTGACGGGTCAACCGCCAGCGGCAGGTTGGGCGGGGGCGACCACGCGGGGCCGGCCAGCAGCATGAGGCCAAGCGCGGCGGCCGCCATCCAGCGGCGGCGGACGAGGAATCTGCCCGGCGGGGCAAACCCGTTGCCCAACAGTTGGGCGTACCGGGCGGCCAGCGGGACGGCCAGCAGGCCCGAGAACGCCGGGAAGTACCCGACCGCCACCTTCCACGAGGCGTTGACCACCAGGAGCTGGGAAGCAGCCACCATCAGAAAGACCAGGAGGAGGCGCTTGGCGGGGCGCTGGAGGGGCGCGTAGCCGACGGGCCAGACCGCCCACGCGACCAGCCCGAGCGCGATCCACGCCTTGTAGGAGCGGAGCACCAGGGCGGCGGCCCGCCAGACGCGCGTCCCCCAGTCGGGCTCGCCGGGCATCGGGATCGGGACGTACCCCCAGCGGGCGGCCATCCCCTCCAACCCCGGCACATAGGCCGCCATCTTGAGGACGCCCGGCCAGTAGGCGATGAAAAAGAGCACCCCCGGCGCCACCGTGGCGGCGATCACCGCTTGGCGGGTGGGCGGGGTCTTGGCCGTCCAGACGCCCCACAGCCCCGCCACGGGGATCAGGAGGCCGAATTGCGGGCGCGTCAGGAACAATCCCCACGCGCACAGCACGATCAGCGCCCGCCGCCATGGGGAGTCGGAGGCCACCATGTACCAGGCCCCCAGCGCCACCCAGAAGAAGGCCAGGCCGTGGAACGCTGCCACGCTAAAGTGGCTCATCAAATACGCATTGGTCGCCAGCAGGAGAAGCGCGAGCGTCCCCGCGGGTTCCCCCAGGCTCCGCCGGGCCGCCCGCCAGAGGATCAGCACGCCCGCCCAGCCCGCGAGCAGCGAGAAAACCCGGCCCGCCAAGACGGAGGGGCCGAACAGGACTTGCGAGAGGCCGATCAGATAATAGGGGAGTGGAGTCCGATGCCCTGTCATTTCAGGAGCGTACAGACCCAACTCACCCCGCACGATCAGCCAGCCGTGGTGCAGGTAAACCCCGTCGGCGTCACCATCCGTCAAGAGCGCGGCGGCGTGGAACCCGCCAAGTAGCAGGCTTGCGAGTAGCAGACTAGCTACAAGCCAGCGTCTCATTGCCGCTCCAGCAGCAGTTTTATCGCCCGCTCGGCTTGGGCCGATACCACCGCATTCCCCAACGCCCGCAAGCGGTCAGTCCGCTTCGCCCCCGGAATCTCCGTCCAGCCAAGGGGAAAGTTCATCAGCCACTCCACGAAGCGGGGGTTGAGACGGAGCCGCGTTTTGCTCATCAGAATTTCCCCCGAGGCTTGTTGTTCCAAAGAGGGCGCTGCTAGGCCGCCTTTGCCATCGTTCCGATTGCTCATAGCTCGGGGCGAGGTTCGGTTTGATCCTGACCGTATCGTCCGCCACAGCAGGGGCGAGGTCGGGCCAGCGGGCGAGGATGGCGGCCCACCGATCCCGCTCCGTGGGGCCTGGCGGCCAAGCGGGGGGCTGCCCTCCAGCATCTCCGGGAAGTCCACACATCCCACGTCCTTCCAATCGCGGGCCTGCGGGGTCTGCCACATTTGCGCCTGCGCCTGGAGATCCCCGCCCCCCGTCCGGCCCAATTCCTGCTTCCGATCCGCCGATTCCGCCCCACCCGTGATCGTGCGCGGGGTCGCCCAGATATTCCTCGCCACCCCCTGCAACGTCGGCTCTGGCCCCCACCGCTTCACGTTGGCGTTCCGGTTCGGCGCATCCGGGGCGGTATCTGGTGTCGGCCACGGCAAGGACAAAGACCCGCTGCCTTCGGTGCGGCGCGCCGACTTCAGCCGCCGTAACGAGTCTCGTCTCAACGGCGTAGCCCAGTCCCGATAACTCGGGCAGGACGACATGGTAGAAATACGGCAGCGCGCCAGGCACATTTTCCAGAAGGACAACTGCGGGTTCAGACTCCCCGATGATCCGTCGGACATCGGGCCAGAGATTGCGGGCGTCGGCGTCTCCCTTGCGCTTCCCCGCGTGGGAGAAGGGCTGGCACGGGAAGCCCGAAGCCACGCAATCCACGACACCACACCATCGTCGCCCATCGAAGGTGCGGAGGTCGCCCCAGATGGGAGCCCGGTCAAGGAGGCCGTCACCCATCCGGGCGAGGAGGACGGCTTGGCAGAACGGGTCGAGTTCGACGAAACAGACGGTTCTCGCTTCCGGGATCGCCCGCTTGATCCCGAGACCGAGCCCCTCAATGCCCGCGCAGAGGGAAAGGACATTCACCGCCCACACCCATCCTCCACCATCTCGCAGAGGATATGCCCGCAAAGTAGGTGGGCCTCCTGAATCCGCGCCGTGTCGCGCGAGGGCACCGCGACCGCGTGGCGGGCCAGCCCCGCGAGCGTGTTGGGCGCGGCCCCCGTCAGGGCCACCAGCAAGGCCCCGACCTTCACCGCCGCGCGGCCGGCCTCCAAGACGGCGGGGCTTTCTCCTGACGTAGAGAGACACACCACCGCGTCCTCCGCCCCCGCCAAGGCCAGCACGGGGCGGGCCAACGCCTGATCCCATCCGAAATCGTTGGCGGCGGCCGTCAGGATCGAGGGATCCGCCACCGCCACCGCCGGCAGCGGGCGGCGGTTTTCCCGGAACCGCACCACCAGCTCGGCCGCCAGGTGCTGGGCCATCGCCGCCGATCCCCCGCAACCCAGGAAGAGCACCGTCCCGCCGCCCGAGACGACCTTCACGAGTGCGCGCCCCGCCGCCGCGATCTCCCGGTCCAGGGCGTAGAGGGCGCGGCACACCTCGATGTGCTCCCGGAGGCGGCGGGTCACCAGCGTCAGGCGGGCGGATTTCATGCGGCTGCTCTAAAAGTCTTTCGTTTTGAGTTTCGTAATGAGTCGGTGCCCTTTTTTGTCAAAGAGCGTTTCGGCGGGTCGCCCGACGAGACCTTCCGCTTTGACCGTGCCATCGCCTATCTTGGAAGTGAACCCAGTGCGAATCATCTCCGTGGCGTCCTCTAGCGCCATGCTCCCTATGAAGGGAACCGTGTCAAGTTTGAGTTTTGACGCCACATCACACACATTCTCCCATGAAAGCCACCACTTCCCATCCACCAATACGTCGAATACAACAAATCGCTTGGTCAGGCTATATCCACCACCTTTCTGAATGCCAGCCCCGTAGCCTTCACCATAGATAACAGCGTCAACGTCTGGGAAAACGGCTTTCAGGTGTTCGCTTGTGACATTCGTATAGAGCCATGCGATGAGATCAGCATGAATCTGTGCGGCCTCGGTTTTTCCGCCAAAGGTGAGTTGACCCCCATGCCAGAGACAGCGGATGTTTGTTCCGTCAATCTTCTCCGTCCACTCCCACGTTTTGAGTAACCCATACGTGCGATTTTTCAGAATACCAGGTTTTACTTTGAACGTTTTTTCATCACGTTCGTAAAGCGTCTCAATCTTGTGATATTCCATCACGGCCTCTCCATCAGCACGACGAACCGCGTCCCCGGCACCGAGCGGAGCGGCAGGCGGCGGGCCAATTTGGTGAGGCACCGCTTGACGGCGGGGTGGCGGCCGTCGCAGTCATGCCAGACAATCGTCGCGCCGGAGCGGGCCAGCGCCAGCGCGTGCTCGGTGTCGGCCTCCACCCACGGCGAGGCGTGGTTGCCGTCCACGAACACGAAGTCCATCGTCCCCACATAGGGCGCGAAATCGAACGTCAGCGAGTCGCCGGTCAACGGCACGATGCGCGGATCTGGCTCAACTGCCCGGCCGGGCAGATCGAGCGTCCAGACCGTCGCCCCGGAGTTCCGCTGGATGATCCACGCCGAGTAGCCGTCGCCCGTCCCGAACTCGAAGGCCCGCAGGGGGGCCGCCTCTTGGACGATGGCCCCCAACACGAGCGCCTCGTAGTCCGAAATGCTCTCCCACGCGGCGGGCGGGCGGAAGGCGAGGTCCAAGGGATCTTTGGGCCACGTCCATGTCGGCTCGAAGGCGTACCCTTCGGCGGCGCGCCGAAGCGCCACCAGCGCCTCCCTGGCTTGACGATCCCGGCCCGCCCGGGCGAGGAGCACGCCCGAGGCCACCAGATGCCGCCAGACGCCTGCCAGGAGCCTCAGCCGGGCCACCACCATTCCTCTGCGATCAGGTACGCCACCGCCAACCCCACGCGGACGTGCCGGATGCGACTCTCGGGTAGCAATACGCCGGGCCTGCCATGGCCGATTCGCGCGGGCTCGTCGCCGGGAATTTCCCCAACCTTACACTTGGCCTTCGCCGCCCGGATGGAGAGCTGGGGCTCCCACGACACATACCGCCCCACATGGCGCTCCCACCACGGCGACCGCTCGTCTAGCAGCCCCAACCGCTGCGGGAGGTCGCGCCGATAGGCCCGGAACATGACCAAGGCATCGGTGTAATGGGCGTGAAACAGGCGGTTGATCGCCTCCGTGAAGAGCCGGTTGGCCAGCGCGGTCAAGGGCGTGTCATCGTCCGACACCGCCCCCTCCCGATAGCGCGACACGATCACCATGTCGAGAGCTGGATCGCGCCGCATGGCGGCCAAGAGGGGGGCGACCCGCGCGGGGTCGGAGTTGCCGTCGGGGCTGAACTCCACCAGCACGTCGCCCCGCGCCTTGTTCCACGCCTCGCCCAACGCCGCCCGCAAGCCCGCCCGCCGCTGGACGAGCACGTCGTACCCCTGCTGGATGCACCATTCCAGCGATCCGTCCGTGGAGCCCCCATCCACCACCAGGATCTGGTCGAGGGCGGGCAGGCGGGACATGACGGCTTTCAGGCCGCGGAGTTCGTTCAAGACGGGGACGATGAGCGTGGCGGTCACACTATTTGCTGTTCGATCAAGACTTGCTGGCCTTTTTCTTTGCCAGATATGGCATGAGCAAGATTGGCCTTCGCTTGCTGATAGTAACTCGCCTTCAACTCAATGCCGATGGCCCGCCGTCCCTGTTGTACTGAAGCGTATACCTCTGACCCAACGCCCATGAATGGCGTCAAAATCGTTTCCCCGAGATTGCTCCATAAGACAAGACACCGCTCAATCACGTCCAACTGGAGGGGATGAACGTGTTTCTCGTCCTCAACTTCACGTGCCTTTCGGTAGGGAAGAACTCGGTCGATGCGCACATCGTCCCAAAACGCTGACGCATACTGACGCCAAATCCAGTGCGAATAACGGTTTTCTGTCTGTTTGCCCATCCATCCCCGATAGCGAAGCAATTCAGCGGGCGGCTGACGCTCGCCCGCATATTCCGTCAGGCCGTTTGGATGTGCAATAGGAATGGGATTCCGGCCACTTCGTCGGAACACCAACAGGTAGTCTGCCGATGCCACCCCGCACCGCGACGAATCCTCCACAATAGATTTGTGAGCCAGCTTCTTTGCCATGGTGCGATTGCGTACTCCGAGCGGCTCCTTCCAGACACAGTAGCGGGCAAGATAGTGAAACCCGATTTGCTCATGAAGTCGGATGATGTCCCCCGGAAAATCCACCAAGTGATCCACGCCAGAATTGCCCGATGGCACGTCCATGCAGTGAACCGCCGTCATACGACCAGGCATCGTCAAACGAAAGAGTTCCTGAACAACAAATTCATAATGCTTGAAAAATTCCCCATAATCGCGCGCATTGGATAGGTCGCGGTCGCTGGAAGAATAATGATACAGGCCCGCGAAGGGGGGCGAATAGATGGAAAAGTGGATTTGCCCCGCTGGCAATGTGGGCATGATCTCACAACAATCCCCATGATAGATGGCATACCGCTCCGTGATCTCTTGCGCTAGGACAACCATGCGGGCGTCTCCATGGAAATGAAGTCTTCGGTGCTTTGGATCCGTCGGGCTTCGTTCATAAAGGCCACTAGGCTTGAAAACATGCGGTCCGCCGCCGCAGCTTTGCGGCGAAGATTCTGCATGACCACGGTGTCTCCTTCCGTCATCACCACATCCACGACGACCAGGCGACTTTGCCCATAGCGCCAGCAGCGCCGCACCCCTTGGTAATAACTCTCATAGGAATGCGACGGGAAGCACACGACATGGGCGCAGTGTTGGAAGTTCAGGCCCCACGCGCCGATTTTCGGTTTCGTGATGAGTACGCGCGTTTTGGAATCCATAAAGGCTAGGAATTTTTCTTCCTTGGCTTCATCGGCATCATCCCCGCTGATCTGGATGCTGTCCGGGATCAGCTTGGCCAGAAGATCACCTTCCGCATTAAGATGGCACCAGATCAATACGGGCTGCCTCTCTGTGGCCAGAACTGCAACGGTTTCGCACCGTTCCTGAATCGTCCGTCGTCGCTCCTCCCGTTGCTCCCGGAGGCCGACGGCTGGCAACGCGAAGAGCATTTCGGGAGCCAAGGTCTGCGCCTCAACCATGTGCCTCTGTTCGGTCAGCGCGGGAAGGATGAATCCATCATCGGGGAACCCGAGGTCTGATGGCCGTCGGATCGCCCGCGCCCACGAACATACCCAGCGCCAAAAAGGTAACTCAGCATGGCCTTTGAATCGCCAATGCGGTTTCTCGCCGCCTTTGCCGCGCCATTTCCATGCCGTGTCGCTTGTATTCTGCTCATTTCGAAAGAAACGATTGAGCATGTCCATGTGGCCCAGTTCGCCCAGCGCCTCGCTGCTCGTCCCAAGCTCCACATAATCATTCGGGGCTGCCGTGGCCGTGCAAAGGAGCCGATAGGGGATTGTTCGCATGAATTCCGTGATAGCAGCACGGCGAACCCCATCGAAGGACTTCAATATGCTGCTCTCATCGCAGACCACGCCAATGAACTCGCTTGGCGTAAAGTGATGCAGTCGCTCATAATTCGTGACTACAATCCGCGCGGGTTGAGTCCCATGGCCACCGCCGCGATGTACCTCAATGCCGAACTTTTCCCCCTCTCGGATTGTTTGATGGGAGACCGCCAAGGGCGTGACGATGAGCACCGGCTTGTTTTCTCGGCGCACGACATTTTCCGCCCAAACCAACTGCATCGGCGTCTTGCCAAGTCCGCAATCGGCAAAGATCGCACTACGGCCCTTGCGGATGGCCCATTCGACCAAGGCGCGCTGAAATCCAAACAGGAAGTCGGGCATCCAGACCGGCTCAAATCCCGCATCGCGGCCATACTGCGCCTTCTTGCGGAGAAAGGCCGCGTAGTCCAGCATCATCCCCATGCTTGGCGAATACCGACAGCCAAGATCAGCAAGCCAATGGCCACCCATGTACCCGACCCAATCGGATGTACAAGCCAGAGTGAGGCGCAGGTTCGCAAGACCAAGGTCACCAAGGAAAAGACGACGAACGCTGCTGGGAGATTAGGAGCCTCCTGTACAAGCCGATAAAGAGAATAATTGATGACGACAGCAACGGGCAAGAAGAACCATGCGCGCGCCCAATAGGATGGCGACAATTTGAAGATAATTTCGCAGGCAATGACAAGCACCCCAGTGGTGACTCCCCATAAGTAGATCACGGCCTTGTTTCCTCTCGAACATACACGATTCGACTGCCCCCCGCCTCAAACCGGAACGGCACATGCACCAGATGGGCGAGCGTCCGCAGGACGGAAGTCTGGAATTGGGGTTCCACGAAGAGCAGCAAAAATCCTCCGCCCCCGCTTCCTGTTATTTTCCCCCCTGACGCCCCAGCCCGGCGGGCCGCCGCATAGAGGTCGTCAATCTCCGGCGTCGAGATGCCGGGGCCGAGGTCCTTCTTGCGCCACCAGGACTCCTCGAGGAGCGCCCCGAAGCCCTGGAAGTCGGCGGCGTCCAGCAGACGCAGCGCCTCAGCGGGCATCTGCTGGATGCGGGCGAGCGCGCGGGGATTCTGCCCTTGGGGCAGATCGGGCGCCGCCACCCGTGGCCCCGTGTAGAACAGCAGCAACCGCTCCTCCAACCCGCGCCGCGTCTCCGCGCCGAGGATCACCGGGTCGGCCCGCCACGTCCCGTCGCGTTCGATGGTGAGCAGCCGGAACCCGCCGAGGGCACACAGGATTTGATCTTGGCAATTGCCGCACCAAATTGCCCTGCCATTTCTGCGGACGTACACAGTATGGTTGGGAACAGTTACGCACCAGACTGTCCCACAATAGGGAACAAGCGTTCGCCTCATATCTCGAATATTGGTCCGAGCAGCTAGCCGCTCAAAAACAATATATTGAAGATGGCGACATATTCCTGTCTTACGCCCACCGATTCGGACAATTTGACCGATCCGATCTCGCGTGGATATCCAGGCTTCACTTCCGACTTTCTGGAAAAGTTCCTGTACTTGGCCGGCCAAAGTCCGAGAACTCGTATAGTATATTCTCCGACCGTTCTTTAGAATACTCCCATCCCCTAAGACAAGAGAACGCAGCAAAATCTCCAGCTGCCTTGATGAAAGATTAAGAAATTCTCTTGGAATGGATTTGTCTGGCGCACACCCCAAGCGTTCACAATAGGCCCAGAGCCTAGAGTCATGCGCGATCCATTGGTTAAGTGACCGGTGGAATTTAAATGGCATCTTGGACAAAATTCGTTGCATTTCACCATTCTCTTTGCTCTGCCAGATCACAACACTATGCCTAGTGTTTCCCCCAGTCGTAACCGATCCTTCTGAGATATACAGGCCCAAAAAGGCTAGCCAATCGTCCATCAATATGCGAACTGGCGGGCGCGATTTCCAGGATTTTTTCTCTGGTTCGGATAAGCCTGGCAAGTCAAACCATGTTATGTCTTTACCTGTCCAAGACGACCGACGCACAAGATGGCCACGAGCTTGCTGACGGCTGAAAATATTCTCCGCAGTCCTAAAATAATATCGTGGCCAACGCCCCTTGCCAAACCTTTGCAAAAAGAGCCGATGGTCTGGTGTGACCAACAAATCGCCAGTTTTGGATTGAATGGAACACATCGAACCGTTCCATTCATAGCGCCACAATTTCTGAATCGGCTGGTATTCTGCCTCCGAAGTAACACTATTAAATGTCAAACATTCTTCGCCAAGTTGCAACTCAGAATGATGCTTCCACCCATTCCGAGTAAGAATCTCAGTATCTTCGGAATAGCACCCGATGCGCTCGCCCAAGATGCGTTCCAACCGGATCGCGTCCTCGGCCAGCCGCTCGGGAGCCACCATGATCCCCAGCAAGCCGGAGAGCGCGTGGAGCAGCCCCACGGCAAACGCCGACGAGGAGCCGATCCCCGACCGCGCGGGCAGGTCGCCGTCGTGGTGGATCTCCACGCCGTCCACGTCCAGCATCTCCAAGGCCGCCCGCACGGCGGGATGGTCAATCTCTGACCGCTCCTTCACGAGTTCGATCTTGGACCAGACGATCCGGGTCCGGTGGGCGAAGAACGGCGGGAGCCAGCGGGCGCTGATATGACAATACTTGTCGATCGTCGCCGCCAAGCAGGAGCCGCCGTGCTCCCCGAACCACGAAGGGTAATCCGACCCTCCTCCAAACAACGAGAGGCGGTAGCTTGTTCGACTTAGGATCACAGGCGGTCAATCTCCAAGAATCTTCCGCTTCGGCGGGCCGACCGCCACCATCGCCAGAATGTCCGCGACCGCCCGCTGGCCAAACCGCTCCTGCACCCGCGCCAGATACTCCGGGTCGCCGAAGTAGCGGAGGAACGCCATGTCACGGAAACGCAGAATCTTCTCACTGGTCAACGTCTCCGTGGGCAGCGGGACGCACTCGTAGCCGAGCGGCGCGTAGCCCGCCCACGAATCCGGCAGGCGCAGCGCCTTGGCCAGCGCATCCCGGTAGAGTTGGCTGCCAGGGTACGCCATCGCTCCGTAGAAGTTGGCCCACTCGGTTCTGAGCGCCAGCGCCAAGTCGAGCGTCCGCTGCATGGAATCCAGCGTATCGCCTGGCAATCCGAGAATATAGTTCCCCATCACATGGATGCCCGCCGCTTGGATGGTCGCCACCGTCTTGAGGATCTGGTCGTCGGTGAAGCTCTTATCCTGGCCATCGCGCACCGTGGAATCACTGGCCTCAATCCCCAGCACGAACCAACGGTAGCCCGCCTGCCGCATCTTGTCCAACAGGTCGGGCCATTTCACGGTGTCGATGCGCGAGTAGCACCAGATGTTCAGGTGGTCGCCCAGTCCGCGCGCCAGAATCTCGTCACAGAGACGCTCCACATGGCGGCGATTCAGGACGTGCATCTCGTCCACGAATTTCAGGTTGACCACACCAAAGTCGCGCACAAGCATTTCGATCTGATCTGCGACCACGGCGGGCGACCACATCCGGTAGGTATTGACCTCCGATCCGAATCCAAGGGCCGATTCACCCGCCTTAAACGGAGCTTGAATGCAGCAGAACGCACACGCATAGGGGCACCCAAGGCTGGTGTAGGTGGCCGCAAACGGCTGGCGGAGGCTTCCATTGGAGAAGGCGTGCCAATTATGGGCGCGGTACTGACCCATGGGCAACGCCGACCATGGGGGGGCGGGCATCTCTTGGTCGAGATGCTGGACGAGCGGGGCGGGCGCATTCCGGTAGCGCGACCCCTCTGCATCCTTCCACCAGAGGCCCGGCACCTGCTCCACGGAGGCCCCAGCCCGGAGCGCCAGTAGGAGCGCCGCCAACGTGTAGGGGCCTTCCCCCTCCACCACGTAGTCCACGGGCTCCTCGCGGAGCGTCCGCTCCGGCAAGGCCGACGGGTGGCCCCCCAGGATGGCGGTGGGCGTCCACGGGGCGTGTTCTCGGATGGCTTGGAGCGCCTGGCGGGCGGCGGGCATCGTCTGCGTGGAGGCGGAGGGCTGGTGGCCGTAGGCCACCGCCACGGCGAGGCGCGGCCGAAGCGTGGCGACCGTTTCCCCGATCTGCCCGGCGGACAGATCCAGCGCGTGGGCGTCCAGAATCTCCACGCCGAACCCGTGCTTCAGGAGGAACGTGGCGAGGAGACCCGCCCACACCGGGGGCTCGATGGCAGCGAACTCGGCGAGCGGGCCGTAGGCGGGGCCGCGACTATTAGGGATGACTAGGAGCGTGTCGAGCATTGACAGGCTTTCAAGACTTCCCTGACCCCCTCGTCCACCGTCCGCTCAGGCTTCCACCCCTCCGCCAGCATCCGGGAGCAGTCCACGTGATAGTCCCGCCGGTCGGGGTCGCGCCCCCACTCGGCCTCCACCCAGTGGAAGGCGGGCACCTGGGCGTGGACCCGATGGCACAGGTCGCGCTTGGTCAGATTCTCGCCGCCGACGTTGTAGACCCGGTGGGGGAGGCCCCGCTGGATGTCCTCCAGCGCCCACAGGAACGCCTGGGCCGCGTCTTTGACGTGCAGGACGCACCGCCGCACGCGCCCCTCGAACAACACCAGCCAGCCGTCCGTGGTGGCCCGCCGCGTGAAGTCGTTCACGAGGAGGTCCCACCGCATCCGGGGGGAGGCCCCGAAGAGCGTGGCGAGGCGCAGCGAGACGGTATTCTCGGCATCCAGCACCGCCACCTCGGCCGCCACTTTGAGTTTGCCGTAGAACGACACGGGGGAGTGGGGGCTGTCCTCCGTGCAGGGCTCGCCGGGGCCGATCCCGTAGGCACTCTGCGTCATGGGAAAAATCACGGGTTGGCTGGCGGACCGGATGCGGAGCAGGAGCCGGATGGCCTCCAGGTTCACCGTGCGGGCCGCCGTCTGGTCGCGATCGCACGCCGCTTGGCCGACCACGCCGGCCAGCGGGATGATCGCGTCTGCCCTCCGCACGGCCCGCACGAGGGCCGAGGGCTGGCGGCAGTCGTCCCGGATGATCTCCAGGTCGGGGTGCCCGCGCCAGGGGAGGAGGGACGGCTGGCCGTGGACGAAGGTATCGAGGACGGTGACGGCGTGGCCCGCCTCAAGGAGGAGAGGGACGAGGACGCTGCCAAGGTAACCGCCGCCGCCGCTACATAAAATCCTCACAATGTACCGTCCCGTTTCTCGTCGTAAGCGATACTACCGGATTGCCACCATTCCACCTGCTGACACGGCACCCAGCCAGTCTTTGCCTCTATGAGTCGAACCAGACGCAGATGTTCCCATCCTGGATCGCTCGGTATACGCTCCCATTTGTAGCGGCACCCGCCGCCGCTCCTCACCCACGTTGATTCCCCGATATTGAGGGCAATAACCTGTTTCTTCTCGGCCTCTGCGATGTTCCACGGCGACACCCACACGGCCCATCTGTGACCCGTGGTCGTCCGTGAATCCATCGCTTCCCGATACAGGCTTGCAACACCGAGGGAAAAGAGGACTAATGAGAGAACTGAATAGAAAATGAACCCGTTCATGGTTTGACCCCTAGCACCACCTCGCAGATCATGTCCACGTCATTCTCGCCCATCGTGGGATGGACGGGCAACTGGAAACCGCGCTCATGGAGGGCGTCGGCCACTGGGAAGGGTAGGTAGCCGCTATTCGCCTCCTTCCAGAACGGCTGGCGCGCGAGGTTGCCCCCGCCGATGGGGCGCGTCTCCACCCCCGCCGCCTCCAGCGCTGCGGCAATGCGCTCCCGGTGGGCGCCCGATGCCGCCAGCACGCCCATCGCAATCGCCGCCACCCGGTCGCCGGGGCGGGGCGTCTGGATGCTCAGCCCCGACTGGCCAGCGAGGTTCTTCCGGTAGCGCGCGGCCAACTCTGCCCGGCGGGCTGATCGTTCCTCGAGACGGGCGAGTTGGCGGAGGGCGAGGAACGCCTGGATCTCCGTGGGCCGCACGTTGAACCCCGGCAGATAGAACGTGAACCGGCGCTGAAAATCTGGCATCCCCTGGCCGTGGGCCGCCCACCATGTCGCCTCCCGTTCGCCCAGATCCTTCCCCCACCCGTGCGCCCTCAGGAGCCGCAGCACGTCGGCGGCGTCCTGGTCGTCCGTCACAACAGCCCCGCCCTCCACGCAGGTCATCTGGTGGTTCACAAAAAACGAGAAGGACGAGAGCCACCCCCGCGTGCCGACCCTCGGGCCGTCATGATGCACCGACCCCAGCGCCGCGCAGGCGTCCTCCAAATACCCGTCGCTCGGAAACCCCCACGCCGCGCAGGGCACCCCCAGCATGTGGACGGCGATCCCGAACGCTTGCCGCCCATGCAAACCCCAAGTGTCCGCGTCCACGTCGTGCAATTCCACTTGAAAGCCTAACTGCATGGCCGGGCTGACCGTGGTGGACCACGCCGCCGCCGGGGCCGTGACCCAGCGCCCTTTCCGCAGGTGCTTGGCCGCCGCCCACATGAGGAGGTTGGCCGAGGAACCGGAATTGACGAAGATGGCGTGCCGCCGCCCCAGCCACGCCGCGAACTCCTCCTCGAACCGGCGGCAGAGCGACCCCATGGAGAGGCGCGGGCCGCCGCGCAGCCAGTCGGCAAGGGCGTCCAGGTCGGCCTGGGGGAAGGGGTCGGCGACCAGGGGGTAGCGCATCATTTTGTTGGGCCGATCCACAGTCCCCGGCCCACAATCTCCCCGAATCCCGCCGAGCCCTTGACGGTCGGCCCGTAAGGATTCGGCACAAAGCCGAGAGTCCTCCGGCCATATTCCTTGTCGTCCCCGCGTTCGCAATCGCCCACCATGAGCGGGACTCTAGATTTCAGGAGTTCTTCACGCCACAGATCACACGGCACTTTATCCGTGAAGCCATAGGTCATCGGCCCCGCCGCCGGGCCGACCACCAGCCACGCTGTCAGAAGCCATTCGATCATTCCTAGAATGGCCCTTTGAACACGCCCGAGTAAGAGGCAAACTTCTCCCCGCTCAAGTCCATCGGCGGGAGCCCCAGCATCCCTTCCGCCGACCGCACGATCTCGCGGGCCGAAGGGTAGAAGTGCTGTTCGAGGGCGTATGTGGTCGGGCATGGGCACGGAGCCCAGCCAATCCGATAGGGTGGCGGGGCGATAAGTCCTGTGGCTGAGGTGGCCTGAACGGCAATCTCTGCCGAAAGCCCGCAGAATGTCCAGTCATTGTCCGCGATAATGAGCCGCCCTGTTCGTCCCACGGAATCGCAAATCGTCTGCATATCCAGCGGGGCCGCTGACCGCACGTCCACGACCTCCGCCTCCACGCCGACCCGCGCCAGAATCTCGGCGGCGTGCAGGCACTCCACCGTCATCCACGACACGCCGACCAAGGTGAGGTCGCGTCCTTGGCGGGCGACCCGGCATCGACCCGGCGGGCAGATTTCCTCGTCGTCCACGTCGCCCGCCACGTCGTAGAGCCAGCGGTGTTCCAGCACGACGACGGGGTTGTCGTCCTGGATGGCCCCGCGGAGGAGGCTGTAGCCGTCCTGGGGGGTGGCGGGTAGCACGACCTTCAGACCGGGAAAGTGGGCGAGCGTCCCGTGCATTGATTTGGAGTGCTGCGCCCCCTGACCCCAACTCCGCCCGATCACCGCCCGCACGGTCAGCGGGACCGCGAGCCGCCCGCCCGACAGATACCGCTTGGCGGAGGCAACATTGCACAGTTGGTTCATCGCCAGCAGGAGGAAATCCGCCCGTGCGTGGATGTGGACGGGCCGCATCCCGGCGAGCGCCGCGCCCACGGCGATCCCCGTCGCCCCCGCCTCCGACAGCGGCGAGCCGAAGTAGCGCCCCGGAAACCGCTCGACCAGGCCCTTCCCGCTCCCGAACGTGCGCTTGTGGTCCTGGGCGTCCACCCCGAAGCAGAACACGCGCGGGTCGGCCTCCATCTCGCGGGTCAGGGCGAGGTTCACGGCTTCGGGGAAGGTGAGGCGATAAATCATTTTCCGTCCTTTTTGCATGGACATGCGGCGAGAATGCTCTCGGCTCGTTTAGCAAGGACTTCCGATGACGAACCTCCGCCACCGCGAACCTCAACTTTTCCGCTGGAACAATCCACGGATACTTGTCCAGTACAGCCTAGAATGAACACCATGAAAAGCAGCAAGACTGTTCTCATCCGTATACCCCCGTCAGCAAGTCCGCCTCGCTGGGATACGGCGCCGCCTTCGCCTTGGCGATGGACGCCTCGATCTGGGCGGCGACCTCACGGCGGATCTGATCGAGTTCCCAGCCCGCGATGCCGAGTTTGAAGAGCACCCGCTCGTACTTCCTCACGGGATCGGCGGCCTCCAACTCCCGCTCGGTCGGCTGAGGGCGGTAGCCGACGTGCCAATCCGTGTTGGGCCCGACGTGCTCCAAGACCCGGAGCCAGCGGAAACAGAGAAACCACGGCGGCGGGCGCTTCGTGATCGCCTCTCGCACGAGCCCCAGCACCGCGCGGACGTTCGCCCCGTCCCCGCCAGCGGCGTGACAGTCAAACCCGGCCACCGCGTGCAGGATGGACGGGAATCCCCGGCGGTCCCGCCCAGCGGTATGAATCGCCAGATCGTTCTCCTCGCAGACAAACAGCACGCGCAGCCGATGGAGGGACGCGAAGTTCAGGCTCTCCCAGAACTCCCCCTCCTCCACAGCGGCATCCCCGAACATCGCGCAGGCGATCCGGTCGGTGCCCTGAATCTTGGCGGCGAGCGCCGCGCCAACCGCCAGCGGGATGGTGGACGCCACAATCCCGGAGGTCGAGAGCAACCCGTGCTCCGGTGAGGCGAGGTGCATAGAGCCCGCCTTGCCGTCCCCGGTGCCGCCCAGCTTGCCGTACAGTTCCAGAAAGAACCGATCCGTCTCCCCCGTGAGGGCGAGGTATTGGCCGTGATTGCGGAGCTGGCCGAAGTGGAGCGTCCCCGACGGCAGGGCGTGGGCCACCCCGACGGAGATGCCCTCCAGCCCGATGCCGAGGTGCACGGGGGTGCGGATGAGGTCGGAAGGGTATTCCCGGATGATCGCCTCCTGGCACTGGCGGATCAACGTCAACTTGCGGTAGATGGCGAGGGCGTCGGGCTCGGTCATCGGCGCAGCCAGTCGGCGAGAAATAGAACGCAAAAGATCAAGCCGAGCCCAACGAGCATCCATGCTGCTAAGAATCCCAGAATCGTTCTCGCTGTCAGTTCTGGCATCACGATTCTATCCGCCGCACAGATGGGTCGCTTCCGCCAGTGCCGTCACGGAGTCAGTCATCGCGCTTGCCTCCACGCCCTCGGCGCCGGAGCGATCACAACACGCAGCACCGATAGATGATTCCCGCCCGCCGTCTTGTATGCCCAAGCAATCTCTTTCTTGGCCACCTTGAGTGTCCGGCATCGGCGATAGACCGTGGGCCCATGAATGTCTGGACCGATCACCCAGAAGGGTAGGGCGAGCGAGGGCAGTGGGCTCTGTCGGCGTTTAAGAGCCCTGCGCTCCTGCTCCACCGTCACGGAGTCAGGGGGCATCACTTGTCATTCCAACACTGAACATCAGAGAGAAGATCGCCCAATCCCTCCTCCGCTTTACGAGTATCGCAGTCTTCAACTTGTTTCAATTCCTCGATGAGACTAAGTGCACTCTTGAGACGAAAGATGGCGAAGTTGCGATTTCGAGCGGCGCGCTGATCGGGCGTTCCCGCTTTGGCTCGGAATGGACTGCGTTTCCGGCGTTTCATGGGTTCTCCTTCGCCACCCGCTGCACGGAAACAGAATCTGCCCGGCCGGGCAGATGGGCCGCGTTGGCCAGAAACCATTCATAGGTGCGGCGGAGGCCGACGTCCAGCGGCGTCGGCGTGAACAGCGCGGGAACGCTGGACGCCAACTCCTTAGCGCGTGCGCCCTCCGGTCCCGAGCCCGCGCGAATCTTGCCCTCATAGCCGACGGCCCGCGCCACCTCGCCCGCCAACCCCGCCACAGTGACCGCCCCTTCGCCCGCTACGTTCACCAGCGGGATGACGGTCGGGAACCACGCCGACCCCGCGATCTTGATGGCCGCCTCCGCGAGGTCGTCCACATAAAGCATCTGTCGGCGGGCCGCCCCCGTTCCCCACACCTCCACCTGCGGCAAGCCCTCCCGCCGCGCCTCATGGAATCGGCGCATGAGGCTCGCCACCACATGCCCGTCGGGCGAGAAGTCGTCTCCCGGACCATACAGGGTGGGGCAGACCACGCAAAGGCCCTGGAGGCCGTATTGGGCGTGGTAGGCGCGCGTCAGCTCCACGCCCGCGAGCTGGGCGGCGGCGAAGGCTCGGCTGGAGGGCTCCAACGATCCGCCCCAGAGGTCGGCTTCCGTGGCCGGGTGATCCAGTACCGGATAGAGGCAGGCGCAGCCGAACCACACGAACCGAGAGACGCCCGCCCGTCGCGCGCCTTCAAGGGTCCCCGTCAGGAGGCGAAGGGTGTCGCGGGCCAGATCGGCGGGCACCCGGAGATTCTTGGCGATCCCGCCGCCGACCCCCGCCGCGAGGAACACCACGTCCTGCCCCGCGAACGCCGCCTCCGCATCGGGGATGCTCCGCAGGTCGTCTGCGGGGCACCACGGCTTGACCCCGCTGGCGACCAAATGGCGGACGAGGGCCTGGCCGAGCATGCCCCGGTGGCCCGCCACGCAAACGCGCTCGCTCATTTCGCTTCCTCAGACGATCTCGGAACCATGCGGAAGACCTCGACGCGCCCGTGACAACTTTCCGGGAGAACCGCCACAGTCACTGGATGGCAAATCACTTTGGCGAGTCCTGGGATCACGTCAAACTCGAATGAGTCCGCTTCTTCGCCGTCATATAGTCCGCCGATTTTGCCCGCGATGATGGGCAATTTCCATTGCTGATTCCCTTCGACGCTGATGCCTTCCATCCATCCCGGCACCCGATAAGCACACAAATATTTGCGCGGATCCGCACACAAGAACGCCTCAACGGCGTCGGCACATTTGTCGCAATAGATGTACTCGGTCACAAATGAGCCGCGCTGACTCATCGCTCGTCCGGTCGCCGGTTGGGGGCGGTCGCCCAATCGTCCTTGGCGGCAAACCGCTCCCAGCACGGACGTTGGGCCTGCTGCAAGAGGCGGATCATCTCGGCGAAGGCCTCAAGCGATCCGCGCCGGAAGGGATCCCGTTCCAAGGCGAGTTGGTATTCGCGCTCGGTGCCTCCATGCCGCCACATGAAGCGACCCAACAGATAGCCGATCCCCTCGACGAGCGGGGCGATCAGCACCGCCGCCGAGACGGCTTCCAGCGTCGTGAATCCCAAGTACTTCGTGAACGCCCCGGCCGCCGCCCCCGGCATGACCCACGCGCGGGTCGTTTCCACGTACCAGGAGGCTTTCATTCGCATGTATTGAAATTCGCCGAAGCCTTCGCTGACCGATTGCTTGCGGGTCACGGCCCCACCACCCGCATCCGGTCCGGCGATTCAAACGTGTAGTCGATGGCCGCGACAAGGCGCTTTCCGTCAGGCAGAGGTTTGTTGATCGCCACCGCCGCTAGGTGGAGGCTGTCCTTGCTGGTGAACAACCACTCGCACTGTTCCCCCCCGACCACCGTGGGCTCCCGCATCGTCACGACGTGGCGGATCACCTGGCCCTCGAGGGCCCGCTGGAGATCGTCGGGCGGCTCGGCCAGAGGGTCGCGCCCCCGACCCCCCGAAAAGGCCCGCGCCATGTCGGGCGTGATGATCAGCGGCGGCTCGAGGTAGCGGAACACCAAGCGGGCCGTGTAGGGCGAGAACGCGGGTTTGTCCCGCGTGGCCCAGATGAGCAACTTGCCGCCCGTCGTCAACTCGAACGCGAACCCGTAGGAGCCCGTGGGGCCGGGCTCGTCGTCAAGGTAATATAACCGACTGATCTGCTCATTTTCCAGCCGTTCTTGCAAATAGGTGCGCGGCTCGGGATGCTCGATGGGCCCAAACCCGCCGGGCGGGAGGAATTCGCCATCGAAAGATCGTGTCATGGCGCGCCTTTCAGGGCAGCGATGCTCATAGCGGCAGCGCCCGGATCGCTTGATGTTCAAGACGATGGCACGACTCACAAAACCATCTAACATTGAGGGGAGCGCTGTAATCGTCGTGATGGGCATGGGTGTCCCCCATCCCGCATCGTTCACACGGTTGACGAACGAGTCTTCCTCGGCGGATTGCCGCCTGAGCGAGATTCCGGGCACGTTTTCGTAGAGGATCAGACCACCCAGGATACCCGCTTCTCTGTCGGTGTGCTTTCGTGTTGCGTCGGACGATCTGCTTTCCGCCTCGCGCCTTATACCAGTCCTGTCTCGTAGCGAGTTCGGCGGCAACTATCGCAGGATCTGACCGCCGCCTTCGATTATCGGTTGCCTTGCAGGTCTTACACCGATGCTCCCGATTATGCTCAGCGGTCTTATGGGATGGGAAATCGGTTAGAGGTTTCTTTACGCCGCACACTCGACAAATTCTGGTCATGGGATCATCTGGCGGATCGCGGCGGCGAGTTGTACCCGTATCGTGTTCCGCCAGATACGGCCTGTGTCCACGCCTTCACCAGTTTCTTGCCCGTCACATAACTGCGCCGCCCGCTCCCGGAACGCCTCCACAGCCTCCCGGACTTTCATCTGGGTGAATCGCATCTTCCCCTGATAACTCCCCTCCCGATAGGCTTCCTCCACCTGCTGGCGGGCGTATACCTCAATACGCCGCATACAGTCAGACCATCGTGCGTCTGCTGGTGCAGGTAATGGAATCAGGCGCTCCGCCAAGAATTCTTCTAGATCATCCCATTCTTGCGATTCACTCATTTTGGGATTCTCGCCTTCCCGTGGACTCGTGCATGGCAAACGACACACAACCAGATCACCTCTAGGGGATGATCGTATCCGTTGTGGTGATGCCCGTGAAGAGGTTGTTTACTACTGCCGCAGGCGTCGCAAAAAGCAGCTTTAATGACGAGTCCATTTCTGACCGCTTTTCGGAGCGTAACGCGGGCTGCGTGCTGCTCGGGACGCTCCCGTTTTACCTTCGCATTGTAAGCGTTCCTTTGGGGATGCCGGGATTGATAATATCCGTTGTCTCGACGTGCTACATGGTGGGCACGAGTCTTTTGCCGCGCCTTTAATGTCCTCCGTTGACGAGACTTCCCGATGTTATAACACCGCTTACAATGGGCCGCATGACCATCGGGTCGAAGCCGATGTCGGTGAAACGCGCTCAGTGACTTTGTTTCTCCGCATCGGGGGCACTTCTTCGCCCACTCCGCCGCCGTGGTGGGGTTAGGCATGGGGTGCCTCCCGCGCTTCTTTCGGCTGAGTCAGACTAGCCACAAGGGCCTCTACTTCCTTTGCACAGTGCGGGCAATCGGTCATTCGGATCTGCTGATAGGAGCATGATAGCTCGCGGAGTTTCGCTAGCGCTTCTTTGCGTGTCATCTCTTCTCCTCCCGCGCCTGCTGGACGAGGGGATGGGCGAGGGCCTCATGGAGTTGACGGAATTCATCCATAGCAAATTCTCTGTTCCACTTGCTGCTCCATTCGTCCAGTCGTTTTGCTGCCCGCACCACGGCCCGGTGAGCGGCGAGGTCGGCCTTGAGAGCATCTCGCTCAGCATAGTCCGCTACGCGATTCTGAGAAAACATCTCCTCAAACGCTCGAAAACCGACCTCGCCAACGTGAACCTTGAGCGTCCGGCCATCTTCTAGGGTGAAGGAAAACGTCCACTCAAAGGCTCCAGGCGACGGGCGTTTACCATTTGCTTCGGGGTGGTCATGGCCAGTGAAGTCAAGCGGTTCCTCTCTCATCGCTCAGAGGCGTGTTCGGCAATCTCCGCCAGCGTGGCGTCGTCAATCATCGTCGCGGTACTCCCGTAGTTTAGTACGGCGCACGATGAGTTTGCCGCGTTTATTCCTGACGGGTTCCAGCGTCACCTTGACCCGGTAAAAGTCGGCTGCGGCACATTTCCCGGCTCCCGCAAGGGATTGCCGCTGATCCTCACTGAGAGGAGTGGCGGCCTCTAGATAAGGAGGCATCAGCCAGCCGAGGTCTCGAACAGTGCCGGTATACCGCCCGCACCAGGCCCGGTAGGTCACTTTTCGGGGTGCCTTCATCCCGTCCCTCCTCGGAGCGCGGCGATCTCTCGCTTGACGGCGGCAAGACAAGCCGGGTCACCATGATGCATATGGCTTTCACACACCTTCTCCGCTTCCTCCAGCGCCTCGCGTATTTTCATCCGGGTGAACCGCATCTTCCCTTGATGAGCCCCTTCCCGATACGCCGCCTCCACCTGCTGGTGGGCATACGCGTCGAGAATCTGAACGGCCTGATCCATCGTTGGCTGTTCTTTAATCCAGCGCACGAACTCTTCAGGACTCTTACGGCTTGCGACTTGTTGAGCGAAATGCTCCGCCGCCGTGGTGGGGTTAGGCATGGCGCGGGTGTTCCCTTATATGTCCACATAGGGTACATCTTTTTCTTAGGTCAATTCCTTGGAAGCGATGACGGAGAAGTCTCTGGAACCATTTAAGCATCCCGTCCCTCCCCTTTTAGCAATCGTGCCCACTGAATCTCTGGTCTATGTATCTCCAGTGTGATAGAAGCAGCCTCCGAACCGTAGAACGCACCGACCTGTTGCAGACGATCCGCGAGCGCCACCACGAGAACGGATAAGGCTCGTACATGCGCTGCTGTCGTACAGACGGGGCATATCGCGCCAGGGCCAAGACGATTTTCATGGACGGGGCACAGCGGGCCACCTCCCCTTGCAGGCGTGACGGGATAATCGGGTTCAGTGTCCTTCAACTTTGCTTGTCCACCAAGTCCTAGAAGTTCTTCACTCATTTTTCCGTCCCTCCCGCCGCGCGTCGGCGAAGATAGGTTCCAGTGCTTTCTGGTGGGCAAGGAACGCCTCCACCAGCCGCCCGAGGAGGGTGAGAATAAATCCTACTCGCTCATCCGGGCCATCGCCTATGTCTTGCGGAGGCAGAGGAAGGCGGTGAATGGCCTTTACGAGTTCCTCAATCCGCCGCTCGCGGGCGTCGAGGGCGGAGAGAAGGTCACGACACGCCTCCCAATAAGCATATAACCCCCAGGTGCCATTTGCGACGTGCTCCCGAATCTCCCGCATCCGCTCGGCGTCGGTCATGGGAATTCCTCCATTCGCAGAAAGACGCCGGGCGGCGTCGTCTCCGTGGCGTAGTGCTTCGCCACCCGAAGCGCGACAATGGCGCTATCGTCGGCATAGACGATGCCCCGCAGCGCATCTTCGACGGCCTTCAAACAATTGGACAGGTCGGGCTTCTTGACTGGATAGACGATCCGCTTGGGCAGACTCTTGGGGCGCGGCAAATAGAAATCCATCTCGCCCGTCAAGGCCCCCGTCAGCAGGCGGGAAGGTCGGTGCTGAATCGCTTGCACCATGACCGTCCGTTTCCAGTCGCGGGACGCAGCCGGATCGTACACCCGAATCTGCCCCGAGGGCAGTTTTGCGGCGCGGGGCCGCCCTTGGGGAACAGGCAACCCATAGACTCGCACCTCGAATTTCACGCCATCCCTCCGAACGTGTTGCAGGCCCACAGGCAGGTGGGCAGGTGGGAGAGCCTGAGTCCCACCCGATCGGCCCACGGGTCGCCCCGCACGTCCGCCTCCACGTCCTCGGGCTCCACGGGGCGGGGAAAGAGGGCGAGCTGGATCATGGCGTAGGCGGGTCAAAGGGCGGTTCGGCGTCGGGCTTCGGTTCTTCCAGCACGAGGATCAAGCTCTCGTCACTATTCTCTCGCTCGCCGTAGAAGCCAGAATGGACTTCCCGCATTCGCGTCCACCCGCCTTGGCAACCGTAGAACGACCCGCGATAGAGCCGAGTCAGGGACTTCTTCTCCACCATCACGAGGATAGCCTTTTCCTGATCCGTCTCTGGCGTCAGGACGACCTGGAGCAGGCCGTCCTCGATGTAGATGGCGGTTTTCATCGCATCATTGCTCCTCCGTGTCAGTCATTCACGAATACGCACATGTCCATGGCTACGAACACAGAAAACCCGAAAACAGCCACGGCGTTCGCGCCTTGATAATATTCACTCCGCGTGCCTTCCACTAGGGTCGTGGTCCCCGCAAAGATCATCAAGAGGGCGAACAATCCGAATGCCAGCCATCCCAGCACAATCGTGGGATGCCCCGCGATGACCAGCAACTTGTTAAGCAGACTAATACTCAGCCAGAGACCGAGGAGCACAACACCCGTTTCCTCATTGGCATACCGCGCGTGACCGTCCACCCGGACGACATTCGGAAAGACCACCAAGAAGACCGCCCCCGCAAACAGTCCGACCGATGCGAGCGAGATCCCCAGGGGAGGCATCATCGGGCGACCCGCATTCTATCCGCCGGGAATGCGGGCCGACACGCCCCTACCAGCGTCCCCGTCCCCTCGGCCCGCCCCGGCTGCCGCCACGCCACACTCTCCCGGTGGGCAAGGCAGGCCTCGAGGGTGGGCCACCGCGTCCGTTCCACCTCCACGCCGCCCGCCGCCGTCAGGGACCAAATAATCAAGAGCCAGCCCATCGCCACTAGTCCTTTCTGTCTTGTCCGATCTGCCCCGCCGGGCAGAGTTCACCGCTCCGCGATGGCCTTCACGTAGCCCCGCGCCAGCATCGCCTGATATTCGGGCGGGGCCGCGTCCACCGACTGGGCCAGCACCGCCACCGCCTCCGCCGCTTCCAACCGCACCCGTTCGGGATCGTAGCCACCTGGCCACCCCTGCTCGGCCTCGATGTCCAGCCGCCGCAACCGCTGGGTCGCCTCTTCCGGCGTCACGGCTCGCGCACCCACTCAGGGGTCTCTTTCGGTACCTGCCCGGGCAAGACCAGCCCGTACTCGGGCAGGATGCGCACCTGCACCCGTCCCGTCCCGCCGTCCCGATTCTTGGCCACATGAATCCAGAGTTCCTCCCGACCGGCCTCCTTCACGCGCCGGCGAATCGGGTAGTCCAGCAGCAGCACGACATCGGCCTTCTCCTCGGTGCCGCCGGATTCCTTCAGCATCCCCAGCGTCGGCCCATGGCGATCATCCGCTTGGCGAAGCAATTGGGCCGCGAGCAAAATGACCTTGCCGCGCCGGATGGCCACGTCCTTCAGCCCGCCGACGAACCGTCCCAACTCGTAGGCGCGGGATTCCCCCCCCTCCGTCACGACCTCCTGGAGATGGTCGATCACGACCACGGGGGCACTCGCAGCCCCCGCAGCAAGGAGCAACCGCTCCGCCGCCTTGCCACCGAGATCGGCGGCATCAAAGATGGCCAGCGGCTGTTTCGTGAGCCAGTCGGCCGTCTGGTCGGCGAGTTCGTATTCGCTGGCACCGAGGGCCCCGCCACGGAGGGCAACGAGGCGCAGCCGCGCCCGCGCCCCGAGAAAGCGGCGGAAAATCGCGGCCGCCGACATCTCGAGCGTCAGGTAGGCCACACCAAAACCCCCCTCGACCATCGCGTGCAGGGCGATGGAGGCCAGGATCGCCGTCTTTCCGAAGCTCGGTCGGCCCCCCACCACCACGAGATCGCCAGGAAACAACCCCCCGAGTTTGCGATCCACGTCGGGCAGGCCCACCTGCAATCCCGACCGCCCCCAGCGGGCCTGCACCTCCCGCCAGCGGTCGCGGGGTGTGCCCAGACTCACGGGGGACGGCAACGCATCGAGGCGCGTCTGGATTTCTCCGGGGGGCATTCCCGTGGTGGCCAGTTCCTCTCCAAGCCGCCGCATCGCTCGCGTCGTGGCCGCTTGTCGGACGCGCTCCGCATAGCCCGTCAAAAGCGACGGAATGGCGCACGTCCCCTCCTCAAACACCGCCATGATGCCCGGAATACCGCCAACCTCCTCGAGACCCCCTGTTTGGCGCAGGTGATTCGTTACGGCGACGAGACCATGATCAAGCCCTTGACCAATCAGATCGCCCATGGCGTGCCACAAGACACGATGCCGCCCCAAGAAGAACTCGTCGGCGAGCAGCGGCGGCAGCGGATATTCGGGCGCACACAGAAGCCCTCCAAGCAGGGCGCGTTCCCACCCATCGACCAACTCGTCGGGATGCAAGCTAGCGGGTAAAGTATCCATCGGGCGGCTCCGGCTCTACCTCGTCCTCCCAGCGGCCTTGGCGGAGCCACGTGGCTGGGTGAGGGATGAATCGGCCCCCTTCGCGCGTCCACTGGTCGCTCTGCCGCTGTCGAGCGAGGGCCGCAAGAACCCGACCCACGAAGCTGTCGCCCTGGCCTTTCGCGACACGTCCCCACACCTGCCGGGCCACGGCTTTTCCGATCTTTTTGGGATAGGCGGACCAAAAGGCGTCAAATCCCCCCCCACCCACACAAGAGAGTAGTTCCTGCTCCTGCTCCTGCTCCTGCTCCTGCTCCTGCTCCTGCTCCTGCTCCTGCT